>Ga0315903_10000362_pt1 | contig 67908 bp, 57 predicted proteins | sample LakEriMetagenome_7_FD_203524 | JGI IMG/M metagenome (GOLD analysis project Ga0315903, IMG submission 203524) | Freshwater fungal communities from buoy surface, Lake Erie, Ohio, United States - Buoy 2 MA119 | ecosystem: Environmental > Aquatic > Freshwater > Lake | place: USA: Lake Erie, Ohio... | reverse complement strand
CTGCACCAGAGGTTCTACAGTGGCCGGCTGCGCAACCCCGACCAGCTTCGCCGGCCATCCCAACACTAGCTTCAAACCCAATCGTAAACTAACATAGCGACTGGATCACCTCATGGGGTCTGGCCAGCTGGACGACGCCTTTCATCGAGTTGGTCAGGTACGCAGGCAAGGCCGCCGCAGACAGCCCCCCGCCCCATGCAACATCCACGCTGCCGTCGCTAGCATCGACCAGCCGCTTAATCGCCTCTTGGATATTCTTCGGCAAATCTGACCATTTGAGATTATCTCCATTACCCGCATCGAGATACTGCTCCAAGACATGGTCCGGCACTTCCGTCATGCCCAGATAGGATTTGATCCAACGCTCCACAAGCAGGATGTCTTGCTTTGTCTCTAAAAGCTTGATCCAGTAATTCACCTGATAGAGGCCAGGCGCCCACATGCCGATTTCCTTGGCGGCCTTGATCACCTCCTCCGGAAGGCTTGTCAGCTTGGCCATCTCCTCCAGCGTCATGTTCTCATAGGGAGCCAGAAGCTCCTGACGGTAGACGAGCTTGACCCAGAAGTTCGCCGCGTTCACGGCCTCCCTCGCGCCGGACTGGTCGAGCAGCGTGTTCAGCGCATCAATCTCGGCTTGTGTGGGTTTGCCTCCTGTGACATAGGCCAGCCATGCGTTGAAGATCGCAAGAGCCTGCGGATTATTCTTCAATTCCTTGCGGATGTTGGCGATCCCCTCAGCCGTCTTGGGAATGCTGTCCCCAAATACGTCAAGCAGATCCATGCGCATTTGAACGCGGATCGACTCCAGGGTCTTCTTTTGCACCGGGTCCGTATAGGCGTCGTAGATGATCTGCGCGGCGTGAGTGAGTTGGCCTTGAGTGGATTCTGGATCCATAAGAATGCGAAGCGCATCCGCCTCGGCCGTGAACTTGTTCTTTTCGAGAGCAGTCACGTAGCCGTCACGTTTCATATCCGCCCTCAACTGCTCCGCGAGCGGGACGTATTCGGTCTTGATCTGGTTTAACGCGGCGTCGAATTCTGGCGAGCGCAGCTTTTCGAGCAAAAGCGCCATTTGCGCCGGAGTCGGATTGTTCTTGTACTGGTTGTAGAGATAGATCAGATCCTTGACGAAGGACTTGCCCTTGCCCGCCGCCGCATAGGCGATCAGCCGGAGAAAGCGCTCCAGCTCCGGGGTCGCGACCTCCGTCAGCTTCTTCAGTTTGGCGGCCTCGTCGCGCATGCCCTCGATGAGGGATTTTCCCACCTTGCCGTAATCGGACTCGATCAGCTGCTTGTCTTTGGCCTTCTGCGCCGCGCTCACCTTGGGATCGTTGAGGCGCTGCAGCGCGCGGCCCAGCTCCGCGGTTTTCGGATCCGCAAGCAGGAGCGCGATCAGCTCCTTGTTTGTCTTGTCGGCTCCGATTTTGACGTTGTATTCGGACCCGCGGTATCGATCATCCCGCGATGGCGGAAGGTCGAGCAAATCCTTCAACTTGTCCAAAGTGATCATGATAATTCCCCTCCAGCTACGACGTTGTCCATAATCAAGCGCATTGACGAAACGGGGCGTCGGCCGCCCTCTTCTGAAATGGGATCGACAGGCCCGCGCCGCGCAAAAGCGGCGTTGAGCCTTCAGTCTCCGATCTGCCCCGCCCGGATGATCCGGACGGTGGACGGTTTCGCGTTGTCCACGGCGGACTGCACCATGGACACGACGGACGCGGGGCCGCAGACCTTGAACGCGCGCAGGGCGGCGTTGTGCGTCAGCGCGTTCTGCGACGACCAGGGAAGAGCGAAGCGCAAATGGCGCCGCGCCTCTGAAAACCTGTCGGCGCCATCGATGATCTGGACGCTCGACGCTCCCGGCCCCGACACGATCACTTTGGACCCGTCGTAATGGGCGCAGAGCCCATGCCGGGCGGCGAGTTCCTGCAGCGCGGTCTTCAACGGCGCGCGGATCGACCAGTCGTCCACCACGGCGTCGAGCTGGCCGACGACGACGATCCGCACCCCGGCGGCGGCGCCGAGTGACGCAAGCGCCTCCTGCAAGGGCTGGCCGATCGCGCGGAAAACCACCGGCGTGGAGAGGCCGCCCATCGGAACGGGCGCATCCGCCTTGCGACCCGGCTCAGGCGTCGCCTTGCAAGCAGAGCCCTGACACCAGGCCGGAGAGGCCGCAGCCGCAGGCACGCCAAGCGCCGCAGTCACGCCAAGCGCCGCAGTCACGCCAAGCGCCGCAGTCACGCCGAGGGCAAACCATCCGCGAAACCCTTGGGAGCGCCCACCAAAATGACGCCATGATCTTGAAATTACTTTCAAAAACTTTTTTGCCATTGGAGAGACCCCAATTAGCGACGCCGCAGTTTCAGTCTTTAACATCTCGTTAACGTTTTCAAGAAAAATCTTGACCTCAACCTTGAATTCCGCGCTCTCCAGCGCGTGGCGCCGGCGCCGATTTCGACGAGCCGAAAGCTTTTCCGTAGATCTCATGCGCGCTTGCGCCGCTCAGGCCGGACAGCGGCCGACGGAAACTTTTTTAGCGGGCCGCGCCCGGGCGGACATACGTCAGGTCGAAGCGACGAGGGATGAGCACGCTTGCCGAACGCAGCGCGAACGGATATGGTCTGTTCACGATTTGTTTAAACGATTCGACGCAAACTGCGTCGCGTGTGTCCAGACCGGGCGCATGCGGCGTCCACGCCGCGCCGGGGCCTAAGCTCAAGATAAGGGCGGGAGGTTCGGGCGCCGGCCTGGCGGATCGCGCAGGGTTTCGCCGGACGCGGGCGGCAAGACAGGACCGGCTCGCCGGGAGAGGACGAACGATGCTCACCAGGAAGCAGAGCGAGCTTTTGCGCTTCATCAACGAGCGCTTGAAGGAGACGGGCGTGCCGCCCTCCTTCGACGAGATGAAGGACGCGCTGGACCTGCGCTCCAAGTCCGGCATCCATCGGCTGATCATGGCGCTTGAAGAGCGCGGCTTCATTCGTCGCCTGCCCAACCGCGCGCGCGCGCTTGAAGTGCTGCGCCTGCCGGAATCCTCCACGCCCGCGGGCGCGGCGAGCGCGGCCGGCGGCCGGGCCGGACGCTTCCCCGTCATCGAGGGCAATCTGGGGCGCGTGCGCGCCGCGCCGCCCTCGGGCGAGGCGCCCGCCAGCATCGTCGTGCCCGTCATGGGCCGCATCGCCGCCGGCACGCCGATCTCCGCGATCCAGTCGCGCAGCCATTCGATCTCGCTGCCGCCCGATTTCCTCTCCACAGGCGAGCATTTCGCCCTTGAGGTGCGCGGCGATTCCATGATCGAGGCCGGGATTTTCGAAGACGACACCGTCATCATCCGCAAGCAGGACACGGCCGAGACCGGCGACATCGTGGTGGCGCTGATCGACGACGAGGAGGCGACCCTGAAGCGTCTGCGCAAGCGCGGCGCCTCGATCGCGCTCGAAGCCGCCAATCCAGATTACGAGACCCGCATCTTCGGGCCGGACCGGGTGCGCATTCAGGGCAAGCTCGTAAGCCTGCTGCGCCGCTATTGAACCGCGCGCGGGATTGACGGGCGAACGCCTCAATCCCGCAAGTCGGGCGCGCGCTCCTCGCGCGCGAACGCGTCCTCGTCGCGATCCAAGCCCCCCTCTTCGTCCAGGCTTCCCGATCCCGCCGCGTTTGCGGGAAGCGTGGCGCGCGGCGCCCGCGTCCATGGCCGGTCGAGGCCGGGTTCGCGCACGGTGCGCAGGCTAAAGCCCCCCTCCGGCGCAACGAAAGCGTGGGTTGCGCCGCGCGCGGCGAAATGCGCCGCGTCCATGAGCAGCGCCGGCTGGCACGCCGCGCCCGCGCAGATCTCGCGCGCGCGCAGCGGCGTCACCAAAACGTCGGCGCGCCCGCAATCCTCCGCCAGCGCGGACAGGCGCAAGACGAGCGCAAGGCTGCGCCCGTCCGGCAGGCGGCCCACGCACCCTTGCGCGTCGCAGCGCGCCTGCGCCGCCCCGTTCTGCGCCAGCCCATTCTGCGCGACGCCAAGATTGCGCGGCGTGCGCGGATCCGCGTCGGCGGCGAGCCATTGCGCCAGCGCGAAGGGGTTCGCCTGTCCGTTGAGCGCGACGAGCTTTCCATCCACGCCGCGAAAGGCGACCGTCGAGCCGCGCGCGTCGGCGATCAGGTCGGGGCGCGGCGCGTCGAGCGCGAGCGCGCCGCCGACGATGGCGAAGGCGAGGCCGAACCAGCGCATCGCGCTGCGCCAAAGGGTGAGCCACAACAGACCGAGCGTCATCAGCGCCAGCGCGCCGGGGCCGAAGGCGGGCACATGCTGGACGGCGCCCGGCAGGCGCGCGACGAAGTCCGCGGCCTGCAGCATGGCGTCCACGCCAAAGCCCATCAGGCGCCACACCGGCGCGTCGAGCCCGAACGCGCTCGCCACCACGCCGACGGCTGCCGCCGGCATGACGATGAATTCGACAAGCGGCAGCGCAAGCGCGTTGCCCACGAGGCCGTAAGCCGAAACGCGATGGAAATGATAAGAGGCGAAAGGCTCCGTGGACAGGCCCGCCACCAGAGTCGTCGCGACCATGGCGAGCGCGACGCGCTCGAACGCGCCCGGCGGCGCCTCGCGCAGGAAAACCCTGTTTGACAGCCCTTTCTCGAACAAAGCGATCATCGCCGCCACAGCGGCGAAAGACATCTGGAACGACGGGCCGAGCAGAGTGGAGGGCTCGCGCGCCAGCACGAACAGCGCGGCGATGGCGAGATTGCGCATCGAGATCGCCGGCCGGTCGAACAGGACCGCGCCGAGAATGACGAGCATCATCACCATGGCGCGCTCGGTCGCCACTTCAGCGCCCGAGAACAGGTCATAGGCGACCGCGCCGACCATCGCTGTCGCCGCGGCCCATTTCTTGATCGGAAAGCGCAGCGCGATCGCGGGCGCGCAAGCGAGCAGCGCACGCACGCTCCACATGAACATGCCCGCCGCCAGCACCATATGCAGGCCCGAGATCGACACGACGTGATAGATGCCCGCCGCGCGCAGGGTCTCGTTCGTCTCCTCGGGAATGAGCCCGCGTTTGCCCGTGACGAGGGAGGCGGCGACGGCTCCCTGCGTTCCGCCGATCGAGGCGACGATGCGGGCGGTGAGCGCGTTGCGGCCGCGGTCGATCCAGGCGATCAGCCGCGCGTCGAGGGGAACCTGCGCAGGCGGCGCGATCTCGACGCGCGAGAGCACGGAGCCCACCGCGCCGATGCGACGGAAATAAGCGTCGCGCGAGAAATCATAGCCGGCCGGCTCGGAGGCGCGCGGCGGCGGCGACAGGCGCAACGCGGCGCGGATCGTCGCGCCCGCCTCGAAGTCCGGCGCGCCGCGCAGGCTCACCCGCACCCGCTCCGGCGTGCGCTCGGGCGCGACGCCCTCCATCTCGACGATGCGCAGATGCAGCCGCGCGCCGCCGGGCCGCATGTCTACGCTCTCCACATAGGCGGTCGCGCGCGTCGCCGTCGCCCGCTCCAGCGCCGGCGCCTCCACCATCGCCGTTCGCATCGTGGCGCAGGCGAAGCCGGCGAACAGGAACGCGCCGGCGGCGCAGGCCCGCATGAGCCAGACCCGGCCGGCCGCGCGCGCGCGCAGGGCGGCGAGGGCGAGCAGGCCGGCGGCGAAAGCGGCGGGCGCCAGCGCAGGCTCCCGGTCTGCGGCGAAATAGGCGAGCGCGCCCAGACCGAAGAAGACAGGGCTCCAGAGGAAGAAGCGACGCTCATGCGTCTCCTGCGCGATCCAGCCCGCGCACGTCCGGGCGAGCGCCTCCCGCAGGGCGCCGGCGCCTCGAAGCCCAAGGCCGAGCCGCCATCCCTGACCGAGGCCGCGTCCCAGGCTGTTCGCCCGCGTCGCGAACGCTTCGCCGCCCCGGTTGGGGCCTCCGCCCGCCTCCACGCAACGCCCTTCCTGAAAAAAACAATGAAAACGACTGGTTCAAAACGTCCGGCGGGCGCGCGCGCGCTACCCAAGCCGGCCCGTCGATGGTACACGACCTGCGCCCGCGGGCCACCCCCCGCCCGCTGCGCCCTTCCCTGTGCGGCCACGCCCCCTGAAGTCCGAAAGCAGATCCATGTCCGAGCCCGTCGTCACGCGTTTCGCGCCCTCCCCCACCGGCTTCCTGCATATCGGGGGAGCCCGCACGGCGCTGTTCAACTGGCTCTACGCCCACCATTTCGGCGGCAAGATGCTTTTGCGCATCGAGGACACGGACCGCGAGCGCTCCACGAAAGAGGCGATCGACGCCATCATCGACGGGCTGCAATGGCTCGGCCTCGATTGGGAAGGCGAACCGATCTTCCAGTTCTCGCGCGCGAGCCGCCATGCGCAGGTCGCCCATGAGCTGATGGCGCAGGGCAAGGCCTATGAATGTTTCGCCACCGCCGAGGAGCTTGCGGAAATGCGCGAACGCGCGCGCGCCGAAAAGCGCCCGCCCCGCTACGACGGGCGCTGGCGCGACCGCTCCGCGCAAGATGTCGCCGCCGCCCGCGCCGCAGGCCTCAAGCCCGTCGTGCGCCTGAAGGCGCCGCAGGACGGCGAGACCGTCGTGGAGGACCGCGTGCAGGGCCGCGTCGTGTTTCCCAACAAGGATCTCGACGACCTCGTGCTCCTGCGCTCCGACGGCACGCCCACCTATATGCTCGCCGTCGTCGTGGACGATCACGACATGGGCGTCACGCATATCGTGCGCGGCGACGACCATCTCACCAACGCCGCGCGCCAGACGCACATCTATCAGGCGATGGGCTGGAACGTGCCCGTGATGGCGCATATTCCGCTCATCCACGGCTCCGACGGCGCGAAACTCTCCAAGCGGCACGGGGCGCTCGGCGTCGACGCCTATCGCGCGCTCGGCTATCTGCCGCAGGCGCTGCGCAATTACCTCGTGCGGCTGGGCTGGAGCGCGGGCGACAAGGAGATCTTCTCCACGCAGGAGATGATCGACGCCTTCGACCTTCCCCAGATCGGGCGCTCGCCCGCGCGCTTCGACTTCACGAAGCTTGAAAGCGTGAACGGCCATTACATGCGCGCCATGGCCGACGACGACCTGTTGAAGGCGCTCCTCGACACCCTGCCCCATCTCGAACAGGGCGGCGCGCTTGCGGCCAAACTGGCCGGCCCGGACGCAGACGCCCTGCGCGCGCAATTGCGCGCCGCCATGCCCGGGCTCAAGGAGCGCGCCAAAACCCTCGTCGAATTGCTCGACGGCGCCCGCTACCTTTACGCCGACCGCCCGCTGCCCCTCGAGGCCAAGGCGGCTGAAATCCTCGACAATGGCGGCCGCGCCCATGTGGCCGCGCTCGCGCCGAAGCTCGAGGCCATGCCGGAATGGACCGCCGCCGCGGCAGAGGCCGTCGTGCGCGCCTATAGCGAGGAGGCGGGCGCCAAGCTCGGGGCGGTGGCCCAACCGCTGCGCGCAGCGCTGACCGGGCGCACGACGTCGCCCGGCGTGTTCGACGTTCTTGAAACGCTGGGCCGCGCGGAGAGCGTCGCGCGCCTGCGCGACCAGGCCGGCTGAACCGCAGGCGAAAAAATCGAACTCATGCTAAAGGCGAAGCGGCGCGCGCGCGCAAGCGCCGCGCATGTCGCGGCGCGTGGTGAAAACGCCTCCCGGATGGGCGGAATGCGCCCCAATGCGGCGCCTGCGGTCGCGAAGCCGGGCGTTTCCATCCGCACGCCGTTCCGCTGGCCGCCATAACGCCCCTGACCGCGCCCGCCGGCGCGACGAACCCAGGCGCGCGCGAGCCCGTTCGCCATGCTGGAGAGGCTTGAACAGCCCCCGCCGATCGGATAGCAAGCCAAGGCGTCGCACAACGAGCGCGAGACGGCGGAAGTCCGATTTTTCGGAACGTGCGCCGCCATATCATGAGGGCATGTGACATGACGAAGTCCGCTAAGATCACCATCGGCGAAAAGACGGTCGATTTGCCGGTCAAAGGCGGCTCGATCGGTCCCGACGTCATCGACATCGGCAAGCTCTACGCGCAGACCGGCGCCTTCACCTACGACCCGGGCTTCATGTCCACGGCGAGCACGGAATCCGCGATCACCTACATCGATGGCGACGCGGGCGTGCTTCTCTACCGCGGCTATCCGATCGAACAGCTCGCCGAACACGGCGACTTCCTCGAGACCTGCCACCTCCTGCTCCACGGGGAGCTGCCGACCGCCGCGCAGAAGGCCGACTTCGACCTGCGCGTGACGCGCCACACGATGGTGCACGAACAGATGGCCCGCTTCTTCCAGGGCTTCCGCCGCGACGCGCATCCGATGGCGGTGATGGTGGGCTGCGTGGGCGCGATGGCCGCGTTCTATCACGACTCCACCGACATCAACGATCCGCATCAGCGCATGGTCGCCTCGATGCGCATGATCGCGAAAATGCCGACGCTGGCGGCGATGACCTACAAATACTCGATCGGCCAGCCGTTCGTTTATCCCAAGAACGACCTCGACTACGCGTCGAACTTCCTGCGCATGTGCTACGCGGTGCCCTGCGAGGAATACAAGGTCAACCCGATCATTGCGCGCGCGCTTGACCGCATCTTCATCCTGCACGCCGACCACGAGCAGAACGCCTCCACCTCCACGGTGCGTCTGGCCGGCTCCTCGGGCGCCAATCCCTTCGCGTGCATCGCGGCCGGCATCGCCTGCCTCTGGGGCCCCGCGCACGGCGGCGCCAACGAGGCCGCGCTCGCCATGCTCGCCGAGATCGGCGACGTGAAGAACATTCCCGCCTTCATCAGCCGCGTGAAGGACAAGAAGGATCACACGCGCCTCATGGGCTTCGGCCACCGCGTGTACAAGAACTACGACCCGCGCGCGAAGCTCATGCAGAAGGCCTGCCATGAAGTGCTCGCGGAAATGGGCCTGAAGGACGATCCGCTGCTCGAAGTGGCGATGGAGCTGGAGCGCATCGCGCTCAGCGACGAATATTTCGTCGAGCGCAAGCTCTATCCCAACGTGGACTTCTATTCGGGCATCACGCTGAAGGCGATGGGCTTCCCGGTCTCCATGTTCACCGTTCTGTTCGCGGTCGCGCGCACGGTGGGCTGGATCTCCCAGTGGAAGGAGATGATCGAGGACCCGTCCCAGAAGATCGGCCGTCCGCGCCAGCTCTACACCGGCGCGCCCAAGCGCGATTACGTGCCGATCATCAAGCGCTGATAAGCGCGAAGAAAGGGCCGCCGCGTGCGGCCCTTTTCTTTTGGCCCTGCCGCAAAAATCCAGACAGACGCACATGCAGACGCCCGTCGCCGACGCGCTCACGCAATTCGCCCATGGCTTCTCGCTCGCACGCCTGAGCCCACAAGCCCAAGACCGCGCGCGGCTCGTCTTCCTCGACACGATCGGCGCGGCGCTTGCGGCGCGCGCGAGCCATCTGGGCGCAGCGCTCGCATCGCGCGCAGCGCAAACCAGCGCGCAAGAAGCAGGCGCTCAAGAGGCAAGCGCGCAAGAAGCCGGCCTGATCGGCGGCGGACGCACGGACGCGCTGACCGCCGCCCATGTCAACGGCGCGCTCGCCAATGCGGCGGACTTCGACGAGGGCTCCCATGTGGCGACCTTCGCCCTGCCCGCCGCGCTCGCCATGGGCCAGCGCCTGCGCGCCAGCGGCGCGGAAACGCTCGCCGCCTTCATCGTCGCCTTCGAGGCGGGAACGCGGCTCAAGGACAGCATCGACATTCGCGCAGGCGCGCCGGATTCCCTTGTCGCGCGCGGCTTCTGGAGCGTGGGGATCGTGGGCCCTGCGGCGAGCGCGCTTGCGGCCGCACGGCTCATGCGTTTCGACGAGACGCGCACGCGCGCCGCGCTCAGCCTCGCGGCCTGCGCCGGGGGCGGCCTGCGCCTGCAATTGGGCGCCATGGCGAAGGCGCTGCATTCGGGCGCAGCCGCGCGCGCAGGGCTCGAGGCGGCGTTGCTTGCGGCTGAGGGCGTGACCGGCGATCCGCGCGCGCTTGATCATCCGCAAGGTCTGCTCGCCGCCTTCGTAGCGCCCGCAGCGCCGGCATCGGCGCCGTTCGATGCGCTGCGCGCAGGCGAAAGCGTTTTCGACGCGCCTGCGAAGATCAAAGCCATGCCGGTGTGCACGCCGATCGCGCCTGCGCTCGACGCTGCGATCGAACTCGCGCGCGCCCATGACCTGCGCGCCGCCGACATCGCCGCCGTGGACGTCGACGAACAGCGCGGCTCGCTGTTCCGCGATCTTCCCGTGGATGAGGATTCCGCGCCCTTCTGCGCGCCTTTTCTCGTAGCCGCCGCCCTTGCGCGCCGTCGGCTGACGCTGGACGAGACGAGCGGCGACGCGCTCGCCGATCCTGACATTCTCGCGCTCGCCGCGCGCGTGCGCCATGCGCCGGGCCAAACGCTGGTCATTGAGACGCGCGACGGGTGCCGCCTCTCGCGGACGCTGGGGCCTGTGCGACGGCTGATCACACAGGACGAGGTGGCGGCGAAGTTCCGCGCCTGCGCGCGCCGCGCCTTGAGCGAGCCGCAAGCCGAGGCGCTGCTGGCGCGCCTCATGGACGTGGAGCGGCTGCAGGATGCGGACGGCTTGTTGAACTGAACGCGCGGTCCGGGTCATTGAAGCGCGCGAGGACGCGCGGTCCTATTCAGCGCGCGAGGACGCGCGCGGTCCAATCAGGCGCGCGGTTCGATGAAGCGCATCACTTCGCGCGCGGCCGCAGCGCTGGGGGCGAGATCATCGCGCAGACGCATCAAGCCGTCGAGCCGGGAGAGCGCGGCGAGCTGCGCGTCGCGCAGCGCGCCCCCCGACACGAGCGGCGCGAGCGCATCGGCGAGGCGCGCGGGCGTGCAGTCCTCCTGCAGCAATTCGGGAATGGCGTTCTCGCCCAGCACGAGATTGGGCAGGACGATGGACGGCGCGACCACGAGCCGGCGCGCGAGCGCGGCCTCGATGGCGGACACGCGATAGGCGACGACCATCGGCGTCTGCGCGAGCGCGAGTTCGAGGGTGACGGTGCCGGACGCGGCGAGCGCCGCGCGCGCGCGGCGGAAGGCGGCGAACTTCTCCGCCTCATCCGTCACGATGCGCGGCGCGATGGGCCAGGCCTGCGCCTTCGCGCGCACCAGCGCCTCCACATGGGGCACGGTCGGCAGCACCACGTCGAGCGCGCCGACGCGCTGCGCGACAAGGGCGAGCGCGGCGCCGAAATCATCCATCAGCCGCTCGACCTCGCTGCGCCGCGACCCCGGCAGCGCGACGACGCAGGGCGGGCCGTCGGCGGACGCGAGCGCGCCGCGCAATTCCGCGAGCCGCTCGATCAGCGGATGGCCGACATAGACGCAAGGAGGGCCGCCAAGCCGCGCATGGGCGGCGGGCTCGAAGGGCAGAAGCGCGAGCACCTCGTCCACATAGGCGCGCATCTTGCGCGCGCGCCCCGGCCGCCAGGCCCAGACGGACGGGCTCACGTAATCGATGATCGGCAGAGCCGGCAGCGCCCTGCGCACGCGACGCGCGACGCGATGGGTGAAGTCGGGCGAGTCGATGATGACGAGCGCGTCAGGCGGATCGGCGATCACCGCCTCCGCCGTCTCGCGGATGCGGCGCAGCAGAAGCGGCAGGCGCTGCACGACGGGCAGGAAGCCCATCACCGCGATGTCGTCCATGGGAAAGAGCGGGCGCAGGCCCTCGCGCTCCATCGCCGGCCCGCCGACGCCGCGCAGCCGCGCATGAGGATCGAGCGCGCGCAACGCGCGCATCAGCTTGAAGCCGAGCTGGTCGCCCGAGGGCTCGCCGGCGACGAGAAAGACGTCGCGCGGCCGGGCGTCGCCGCCCGCCTCCATCTTCAGTCCGCCTTGGGCGTGCAGATCGCCCGTTCGCCGCCGTCGCGGATGAAATCGAGGATTTCATGCACTTGCGGATGGGAGGCGAACTCGCCCGCCACGTCCTCGACGCGCTCCTTCAGCGTTCCTTCCTCGGCGAACAGCAGACGATAGGCGCGACGCAGATCATGGATCGCCTCGCGCGAGAAGCCGCGCCGGCGCAGGCCGACGAGATTGAGCCCGGCCAGATGCGCGCGGTTGCCCATCGCCATGCCATAGGGAATGAGATCGTTCTCAAGCCCCGTCAGCCCGCCCACGAAAGCGTGCGAACCAACGCGCGCGAACTGGATGACCGCCGCGCCGCCGCCGCAGATCACATAATCGCCCAGCGTCACATGGCCGGCGATCATCACATTGTTCGACAGGATCACATGGCTGCCGATGCGGCTGTCATGGCCCACGTGCGAATTGGCGAGAAAGGCGCAATGGTCGCCGATCACGGTCTCCATCGTTCCGCCTTCGGTGCCGGGATTCATCGTCACACCCTCACGCAACAGGCAATCGGAGCCAATGCGCAGGGTGGAAGGCTCGCCGCGATATTTCAGATCCTGCGGCTGGTGGCCGATGGAGGCGAAGGGAAAGATGCGCGTGCGCGCGCCCACGCTCGTGCGGCCGTGCACGACGACATGGGAGACGAGCTCCACGCCCTCGCCCAGCTCCACCTGCGGGCCCACGTGGCAGAAGGGGCCGATGCGCACGCCCGCGCCAAGCTGCGCGCCGCTTTCGACAATGGCGGTGGGATGAATAGAGGGCTGCGCGCTCATGAAGGCCTCACTAGTCCTTGGAGCCGACGTCGCCGACCAGCATCGCGCTCAGCTCCGCCTCGCACACGAGCGCGCCATCGACCTTCGCCTCGCCGCGATACCACCACATGTTGCGACGGCGGTTGAGCCGCTTCATGTGGAACTCCACACGGTCGCCGGGCACGACGGGCTTGCGGAACTTCACTTTGTCGATCGTCATGAAATAGACGAGGTTCGGCCGCGCCGAGCGCGAGGCGTGCACGCACAGCGCTCCGGCGGTCTGCGCCATGCCCTCGATCAGCAGCACGCCGGGCATGATCGGCTGGCCGGGGAAATGGCCCATGAACTGCGGCTCATTGGCCGTCACGTTCTTGATGCCCACGCAGCTCTCGTCGCCCACGCAATCGACGATCCTGTCCACGAGCAGGAAAGGATAGCGGTGCGGCAGGTATTCCAGCAGCTTCTGGATGTCGACCGTTTCGAGCTTCGTGTCCGTCGCGTCAGTCATTCACCTCACCCCCGGCGGAATGCGCCTGCCCCATATGCGCGGGCCCAGCCCGCCATGTTCTCTCCGGCGCGCGCGGGCGCGCCCTCACGCGGCGCTCACGCGCCCTCGCCGCCGCCCTGTTTGCGCGCGAGCCTGCCGAGGATCGCGTGCGCCTTCAGCCATTCGCGCATGGGAGACGCGGGCGAACCGCCCCAGCGCTGGCCGGCGGGCACGTCTGTCATCACGCCCGATTGCGCGGCGATCTGCGCGCCGGGCCCGATCTTCAGATGGCCGGCGAGACCCGCCTGGCCGCCCAGCACAGCGAAGTCGCCGAGCTCCGTGGAGCCCGAGACGCCGACCTGCGAGACGATCACGCAATGGCGGCCAACGCTCACGTTATGGCCGATCTGCACCAGGTTGTCGATCTTCGTGCCCTCGCCCACCAGCGTGTCGCGGTTGGCGCCGCGGTCGATGGTGGAATTGGCGCCGATCTCCACGTCGTTCTGGATGATGACGCGTCCCGTCTGCGGCACTTTGAGATGGCCGCGCGGGCCCATCGCGAAGCCGAACCCGTCCTGCCCGATGCGCACGCCCGGATGCAGATGCACCCGGTCGCCGATCAGCGCGTGCAGCACCGTGGCGTTCGGCCCGATCGTGCATTCGCGCCCGATGCACACGTCCGGCCCCACCACCGCATTGGCGCCCACCAGCGTGCCTGCGCCGATCTGCGCGCGCGGCCCGATCACCGCGCCGGGATCGACCACCACGCCCGCCTCAAGCCGCGCCTCGGGATGCACATAAGAGCCCGGCGACACGCCCGCTCCCTCGAACACCGATTGCGGACGCGCCGCCGCCGGATAGAGTTTCGCGGCGGCGATGGCGAAGGCGCGATAGGGCTCCGGCGTCACCAGAGCCGCCACGCCCGCCGGCACGCGGGCGAGATAGCGCGGCGCGAGCAGGCAGGCGCTCGCGCGCGCGCCCGCGAGCTGTTCGGCGTATTTCGGATTGTCGAGGAAAACGAGGTCGCCCGGACCGCCCTGATCGAGCGGCGCAAGCCCCGTGATCGTCACGGAAAGATCGACGCCCTCGGCGGGCTTCGCTCCGGTCCATTCGCAAATGTCGGCGAGCGTCGGCGTCCCGTCGCGCCGAAAGAAGACCGGTTCGCTCATCTCAACGCCCCTCGCGGCTGTCCGCCGCTTGTCCTTGTGGCCGCAGGCCGCCCGACAGACGCCCCCGCTTCGAGGATGCGCCCCCGCGCCCCCGCGTCCCTGCGCCCGCGCAGGGCGCCCGTTTCGCGAATGAAGCGCGCCGGGTTCAATCGGCGCGCTTCAAAAAATCTCATCACGATGTGGCGCGACCGGAGGCGAGGCTCCGGACGCTCAGGCTCAGAAATTCGTGCCGCCGGAGAAGCGGAACGCCTGCGTCACGTCGCTCTTGTCCTTCGACAGGGCGAAGGCGTAGTCGAAGCGGATCGGGCCGAGCGGCGAGGCCCACAGCAGGCTCGCGCCCACGGAGCTGCGGATCTTGTGCTCGTCGCGGATCGTCACGCAATTGTTCTGCTGCCAATTGCCGCCCGCGTTGTAGCGCTGCTGACACGCGGCGCCGCTCGGCAGGCCGAGATAATCGCTGAAGTTCTCGCGGCCCTTGTAGCCGAACAGCGTGCCGGCGTCCGCGAAGAGCGCGCCGCGCAGGCCCACTTCGCGCGGCATGCCGAGGATCGGGAACTGGAGTTCGAGCGAACCGCCGTAATAGGACGTGCCACCAAGGCCCGCCGCGCGGTTGTTGAGGCCCGGCGAGACGTCGCGCGGGCCGATGCCGCCCGGCGCGAAGCCGCGCACAAGCGTCGGCCCGAGGTTGAAGTTGTCGACGATGCGCAGCGGCGCGTCGCCATAGCCCCACAAATGGCCGCCCTGCACGCGCGCCATCGCCACCACATCGTCGAAGACGGGGTAGTAGTAACGCATGTCGGTCGTGCCGCGCACCCACTTGGAATCGCCGCCGAGACCCGCCACGTCCGTGCGCAGTTCAGCATACAGGCCCTTGGTCGGGTTACGCGTGTTGTCGAGCGTGTTGTAGGAGAAGGTCGTGCCGACCGCAGAGGTCAGGCGCTTGCCCGCCGCTTCCTTGATGGCGAGCGAGGCTTCCCCGTTCGTCATGCAGTTCAGCGTCTCCGACAGCGACGGAGCGCCCGTCGTGCCCGGCGTCACGCCAGGAATCGCCGTCACGCAATCGTTGTAGGGACGATCGCTCGTGTTGGGCACTTCGATGCGCGTCTGGTAGATCGAATAGCGCAGGCCCATCGACACTTCTTCCGTCAGCGGAATGCCCGCGCGGATCGTGCCGCCCGTGGTGAACGTGTCGTAGAGCGCGTAGGTCGACTTGCGCATCTCCTTGTGGAAGAGATCGAAGCCGCCCGACATGCGGTAGCCCATGAAATAGGGCTCGGTGAAGGACAGGTCGACGCCGCGCGCACGCTGGCCGAGCATCGCCGCCGCGCGCACGAACTGGCCGCGGCCGAGGAAGTTGGATTCCGTGACCGACACTTCGCCGATGATGCCGTCCTGCGTCGAGTAGCCGCCGGAAATGCCGAAGGAGCCGGTGGGCTGGTCTTCCACGTCCACCACCACGACGACGCGATCAGGCGCGGAGCCCGGCTCGTTGGTGATGCGCACGCGCTTGAAGAAGCCGAGGCTGTTGAGACGGCGCTCGGCGCGGTCCACCAGCACGCGGTTATAGGCGTCGCCCTCGCCCAGCTCGAACTCGCGGCGCACGACATAGTCGCGCGTGCGGGTGTTGCCGCGCACCATGATGCGCTCGACATAGACGCGCGGACCTTCCTCAACGACGAAGGACAGCGCGATCGTCTGGGACGCGGGGTCGCGGTCGCCGCGCGGACGCGCGGTCGTGAAAGCGTAGCCCTTGCGCGCCACTTCGCGGGTGATGGCGTCGACGGACTTCTCGACGAGCTCGCCGTTGTAGATGTCGCCGGCGGAGATCTTGACGGCGTTGCGCAGAGCTTCCGGCGCGACGTCGGACAGGCGCGAGTCGACATTGACCGCGCTCACGCGATATTGCGCGCCTTCCTCAACGGCGATGGCGACGACATAGCCTTCGCGCGCCTCGTCGTAGCGCGCCTCGGAGCCCACCACGCGGAAGTCGGCGTAGCCGTTCTTCAGGTAGAAGCGGCGGATCGCCTCAAGGTCCGCGGAGATGCGGTCGGGATCATAGACGTCGGAGTTCTTGAGCCACGACAGGAAGTTCATCTCGGTCGTCTGCATCAGGTTGCGCAGACGCGAGGAGGAGAAGGCGTTGTTGCCGGTGAAGGCGATCTCGCGCACGCCCGTCTTGCCGCCTTCCTTGATGGTGAAGACGACGTCGATGCGGCCGTTCGGCAGATCCACCGTGCGCGCCGTCACATCGGCCGCGCCGCGGCCTGCGCGACGATAGATGTCGCGGATGCGCTCCACGTCCGCCTGCACGGTCGCCTGGCTATAGGGGCCGCGCGAACGGGTCTGGACCTCGCCCACGAGCACGTCGCTCTTGACCTTGCTGTTGCCCTCGAAGGCGACGCGGTTGATGACGCTGTTCTCAACCACCTGCACGATGATGCGACCGCCGTCGCGGCGCACGCGCACGTCGGAGAACAGGCCGGTGGAATAGAGGTCGCGCACGCCCTCGTTGATCCGCGCCTGATCCGCGCCCGTGAAGTACGAGCGAATCGTCTCGGCGTCGACGCGCTGGCTGCCCTGCACCACGATCTGCTGGGCGGCGACGAGACCGGGAAGGCCTGCGACGACGCCCGCGGCGGCGAGGGAGATCAGCCGGGAACGAAAACGACCTGAAAAGGGCATAGGCGAGCGATCCTCATCGTTCAATTCAGGCGGAGGCAGGCTCCGCGAACCGCCCACAAGGGACGGGAAGACGCGACGGACGCTTACACGTCCGCGCTTTTACAACTTCAAAACCTTCTACTCCGTTTACGCTCGCGTGCAAACGCCCAATTGCCGGCGCCCCCCCTTTTCCGGGCCTTGCGACCGCCTGGCCACGATTCACGGTAAGCGTTCGGTTAACCAAACAGCTTCAGGAGTTTAGGCCCGACATGGAGCACATCGTTAACTGTCGCGAAGATCATCAGCGCCATGACCACGCCCAGCCCCAAGCGAAAGCCAAGCTCCTGGCTCCTGTCGCTCAGCGGACGACCTTTCACGGCCTCCAGCGCGTAATAGAGCAGATGGCCGCCGTCGAGCATCGGGATCGGAAGCAAATTCATGAGCCCGATGGAGACCGAAATGATTCCGGCGAGATAAACGAGGCTGGCGAAGCTCGATTTCGCGACCGTGCCTGAAATCTCGGCGATGCGCAGCGGCCCGGTGATCTGGTCGGGCGATTCGCGGCCCGCCACCAGGCCCACCAGATAGGCGCCCGTGCGCTCGACCACGTACCAGGTCTCATAGGCGCCCTTACCGAGGGATTCGAACAGGCCGAACTGCTGGCGGATCAGGCTCTCGGGCCGGGTGGACGGCTCGACCCCGATCAGGCCGACGCGATGGGCGCCGAAGGAGGTCTGGATCTCCCGCCGACGCGGGGTGACGTCGATGGCCACGTCCCGGGCGCCCCGCTGCACGACGAAGGCGAGCGTCTTGTCGGGCGCCGCCTGCACGATGCGCTGCATCTCGCCCCAATGGACCACGGACTTGCCGTTGATCGAGACGACGACGTCGCCCGATTTCAGCCCGGCCGCCTCCCCCGCCTCGCCCGCCCGCACAGTCTCGATGACCGGCGCAAGCACGGTGCGCCCCTCGAAAAAGAACGAGGCGGCGAAGATCAGCGCGCCCAGAAGGAAGCTCGCGATCGGCCCGGCCGCCACAATGGCGGCCCGCTTGCCGACGCTCTGGCCGAAGAAAGTGACGTTGCGTTCCTCCGCCGGCATGTCGCGCGCCTCGTCGCTCATGCCCGCGCTGGCGCCGTTCGGGTCGCCGTGGAATTTCACATAGCCGCCAAGCGGGATCCAGGCGATCCGCCAGCGCTCGCCGTTCTTGCGGGTGTAGGCCCAGATCTCCGGCCCGAAGCCGATGGAGAAGGCGTCCACCTTCACGCCGCACCAGCGGCCGATGAAGTAATGGCCCAGCTCATGGAAAAACACGACGAGCGTGATGACGAAAAGGAAGGGCAAAAGATAGCCGGCGAAACCCCACACGTGATCCAAAAATGCCATGCCGCACTCCATCGCGCGGTACAGAAGGCCGCGCAGACCCCTTCAAACAAGGTTACTTGACCCTTACTTTGTCGAAATCAGGGCCGCTTTCCAAGAGAGCCCGCGCCCTTTCTCTCGCGATATGGTCAACGGCGAGCGCTTCGTCCACTGATTGCGGCTCGCGCGCCTCCCCCGCCCCGTCCATGGCGGCGCAGGTGGCCTCCACGACCGCGGAGACGCCGCGGAAGCCGATCCGCCCTTCAAGGAATTGCGCGACCGCCACTTCATTGGCGGCGTTGAGAATGGTGGGAAAGCCGCCGCCGCGCGCCAGAGCGCTCATCGCCAGCCCCAGCGCGGGAAAGCGCTCGAGGTCCGCCCGCTCGAACGTGAGCGAGCCCAGCTCCGCCAGATCGAGACGGCGCACGGGGATCGCAAGCCGCTCCGGCCAGCCCAGGCAATGGGCGATCGGCGTCTTCATGTCCGGGTGGGCCATGCCCGCCGTCACCGCGCCGTCGGCGAAGGAGACGAGCCCATGGACGATGGATTGCGGATGAACCAGAACGTCGAGCCGCGCGGCCTCCACGCCGAACAGGAAGTGCGCCTCGATCAGCTCCAGCCCCTTGTTCATGAGGCTCGCGGAATCCACCGTGATCTTGGGCCCCATCGACCAATTGGGATGGGCGAGCGCCTGTGCGGGCGTGGCGGCGTCGATCGCCTCCCGCGACCAGGTGCGGAACGGGCCGCCCGAGGCCGTGAGGATCATCTTTTCGATCGTGGCGGGATCGGCCCCGCCGAGCGCCTGATGGATGGCGTTGTGCTCGCTGTCCATCGGCAGAAGCTGCGCGCCCGTGCGCCGCGCGGTCGCCATGAAGGCGGAGCCCGCGCAGACGAGGCATTCCTTATTGGCGAGCGCGATCGTGCGCCCCGCCGCGAGCGCCGCATGGGTCGGCGCGACGCCGGCGGCGCCGGATATCGCCGCCACCACCATGTCCACCGGACGCAGCGCCGCCTCGACCACCGCCTGCGGCCCGGCCCCGACTTCCACGCCCGTGCCCGCGAGCAGACGCGAAAGCTCGCCGTAGCCGGCCGGATCGGCGAGGGTCGCGCAGGCCGCGTTCAGCTCCAGCGCCATGGCCGCGAGCGCCTTGGCGTCGCGCCCGCCCACGACCGCCTCCACCGAAAAGCGGCCGGGCGAGGCGAGGATCACGTCCGCCGTCGAGCGGCCGATGGAGCCGGTGGCGCCGAGGATAGTCAGGCGGCGGGCGGACTCGGTCCGGCGCGGGCTGAGGTGTAAAGCGGGACTGACGAGCGTTTCCATACTGTAAGGCTTACCACACAAGCAGGCCGTGCGCAGCCGCTACGGCGCCTTTGTGGAGCGCGCCCACAAGCGCCGCGAAGGCGGCGGCGAAGATAAAGCCGTCGAGCCGGTCCATCGCCCCGCCGTGGCCGGGGATGAGACGTCCGGAATCCTTCACGCCGTAACGCCGCTTGACCATGGATTCGAACAGGTCGCCCCCCTGCGAGACGGCGGCGGTCGCCAACCCCAGCAGGAAGACGGGCGCGAGCGGCGCCTCGCCGGGCGTGACCGCGAAGGCCACCACCGCCGCGCCCGCGGCCGCCCCGCATCCCACGCCCACGCAAAAGCCCGACCAGGTCTTGCCCGGCGAGACGCGCGGCCACAGTTTCGGCCCGCCGATCAGCCGGCCGCCGAAATAGGCCATCACATCCGTGCCCCAGACGACCGCGAACAGCCACAAAACGGCGACGGGGCCGAGAAACAGCGAATGGCGCAACACGCAGACCGCGATCACCATCGCGCCCGCGTAAAGAAGGCCGGCCGCGCACCAGCCCGCCTGCCGCGCGCTTTGCGCGCCGTCCTCGAACTCGCGCCGGCCGAGCCAGCCAACGCCGGCGGCGCCTGCGAGGACGAGAACGATCGCCCATTCGGCGTCGCCCAGCGATGCGAAGGCGGCCGCCCCGCCCAGCGCCCCCGCGCCCAGCGCGAGCCGCACGAGCATGTTGCGCCCGCCCGCCAGATGCTCCCATTCCCAATAGACGGCGAGGCCGGCGAAAGCCCAGAACAGCGTGAACCACGCGCCGCCCGCCCACAGCGAGCCCAGCGCGCCGGCCACCATCACCACGGCGGAGGCCGCGCGCAGCGCGAGATCGCCGAGCCCGCCCGAACGGCCAGACGCGGGCGCGCGCCCGTCCGAGTCTCCCCCCTGTGGTCTAAGCGCCTCCGTCATGACCCCGTCATCGCGTTCGACCCCGCGGCGCCGCACACGCCGCCGAAACGGCGCTCGCGTCGGTGATAAATGTCCACCGCCTGCTCCAGCGCCGCGCGATCGAAATCGGGCCAGTGGAGGTCGAGGAACACGAATTCCGAATAAGCCGCCTGCCACAGCAGGAAATTCGACAAACGCTGCTCGCCCGACGTGCGGATGATGAGATCAGGGTCCGGCGCGCCGGAGGTGTCGAGATGCGCCTCGATCACGGACTCGTCGATTTGCGCGGGATCAAGCTCGCCCGCCGCCGCCTTGCGCGCGATGGCGCGCACCGCCTGCGCGATCTCCTGCCGCGCGCCGTAATTGAACGCGACGACGAGCGTCATCTTGCCATTGCGCCGGGTCAGCTCCTCCGCCTCCTCCAGCAGCGCGCGGATGTCGGGCGCAAGCCCCTCGCGCAGGCCGATCACCTTCACGCGCACGCCGTTGGCGTGCAGGTCGGCGAGATCGTTGCGGATGAACCGCTTTAGCAGGCCCATGAGATCGGAGACCTCCTGCGCGGGCCTGCGCCAGTTCTCCGACGAAAAGGAATAGACGGTGAGCCAGGAAATGCCCATCTCGCCGGCCGCGCGCACGGCGCGGCGCAAAGCCTCCACGCCCCGGCGATGGCCCTCAAGACGCGGCAGGCCGCGCGCGGCCGCCCAGCGGCCGTTGCCGTCCATGATGATGGCGACGTGGCGCGGCGCGGCGGCGCCTGCGCGGACGCTGGACACGACGGCTTCACTGGCTTCGTTGCGCATCGCCTGCTCCGCCGTCCCCGGCGCCTCGTCAGGTTGAGGGCCGGACGCCCTAGACCTGCATGATCTCTTTTTCCTTCGCGGCGAGGGACTGGTCGATCTCGGACACCGCCTTGTCGGTGGCCTTCTGCACCTCGCCCTCGTGCCGCTTCTGGTCGTCCTCGCTGAGGACCTTGTCCTTCACGAGCTTCTTCAACGTGTCGATGCCGTCGCGGCGCACGTGGCGCACGGCCACGCGGGCCTCCTCGGCGTATTTGTGCGCGACCTTCACGAGCTCCTTGCGCCGCTGCTCGTTGAGCTCAGGGATTCGGATGCGCAGGACCTGTCCCTCGGTCACGGGATTGAGGCCCAGATTGGAATCGCAGATCGCCTTCTCGACCGCCGCCACCATGCCGCGGTCCCACACCTGCACGGAGAGCATGCGCGCCTCGGGCACGCTCACGGTCGCCACCTGATTGAGCGGCATGTGCTGGCCATAGGCGTCCACCTGAACCGGCTCAAGCAGGTTGGCGGAGGCGCGCCCCGTGCGCAGGCCGCTGAACTCCTGCTTCAGGGACGCGATCACGCCCTGCATGCGACGCTGGATGTCGCCCAGCTCGAAAGATCCACTCATCGTTGGTTCCTGTTCACGTAAACGCCCGCACTCGAAAGCCCGCGCCCGCCTGCGCTCCTGCGGGGGAGCGACGCCCCGGATCGGCCGCGGGACTCGCGAAACCTTTTATAGGTCGCCCCCCGCCCCCGCCAGAGGCACGACGCAAGGGAGGCGATGGCCGGCGGCTCCGGCCGGCTCAGGGGGTGACGAGGGTGGCGCGGCCGGCGCCCTGGAGCGCCCGGCTGATCGCGCCCTCCTCGGCGATGGAGAATACGATTATCGGAATAGCGTTCTCGCGGGCAAGCGCGAAAGCGGCGGTGTCCATCACCCCGAGATTGCGGTCGATGGCCTCCTGCATGGTGAGCGTGTCGTAGCGCTTCGCGCCGGGATCCTTCTTGGGGTCCGCGCTATAGACGCCGTCCACCTGCGTGGCCTTGAGGATGGCGTTGGCCGAGACCTCCGCCGCCCGCAGGGCCGCGCCCGTGTCGGTGGTGAAAAAGGGATTGCCCGTGCCCCCCGCCAGCACCACCACCCGGCCCTTGCCGAGATGGTTGAGCGCCGCCTGCCGCGAATAGGGCTGGCAGACGTAAGGCATGGGCACTGCGGAAAGGGCGCGCGCCGGCTGGCCGGCCTTTTCGATGGCGTGTTCGAGCGCGAGCCCGTTCATCACCGTCGCCAGCATGCCGATGGAATCGGCACGCGCGCGGTCGATGCCCTTGTCCGCCCCCTGTATGCCGCGAAAGAAATTGCCGCCGCCAACCACAATGGCGATCTCAACGCCCATGGCGGCGCTGGCCGCCACGTCGGCGGCGATGCGCGCCAGCGTGTCCGCATCGAGGCCATGGGTCTGACGGCCCATGAGCGCCTCTCCCGAAAGCTTCAGAACGACACGCTTCCAGGCGACCGCCATGCCCTGCTCCGCTGTTGCGCGCCGCCCGGGGCGGCCCAGCCTCTTGCCTAGCGCGATTCGCCGGGCCGCGCGACCCGTCAGCGATTCAGCGCCCAGATGGTCGCGTTCAGCACGGCTGCGAAGCTCACCCACGCCAGATAAGGAGCAAGCAGCAACGCGGCGATCCGGTCGAGCGGGCGAAACGCCGCCATCGTCGCCGCGATGGACAGCCACAGCGCGGCCACGACGAACAGGCCCGCCAGCGGCGAGCGCGCCCCGAAGAAGGCGAAAGACCATCCCGCGTTGAAGACGAGCTGCGCGACGAACAAAGCGATCGCGCGCGCGCGACCGGGCGCGCCCGCCTCCACCCGCAGCACGCGGAAGAAGGAACAGGCCATCATCGCGAACAGCGTCGTCCAGGCGACCGGGAACACCCAGTTCGGCGGCGTGAACCAGGGCTTGTCGATTTGCGCGTACCAGGTGGGAATGTTCGGCCCCGTGGTGAGACTCCCCAGCGCGCTTGTGAGCGTGACGGCGACAACGGCGACAAGCGCCGCCCATGGCGCGCCCATGCGCTGGCTTGCCTGATCCTGAGCCGAAGCGTTCGCATCCATGCGTCGAACATGGAGCCCGCCGGGCGAACGGCAAGTGGGGTCGGTGGTTGAGCGCGAGCGGCGCGCGAGGACGCGCGCGGTCCAGTTCGCCGCATCCCCGCGCATCAACCGGCTTGGGCCCCGCGCGTCCTCGCGCGCACAAAAGCCTTGGACCGCGCGCGTCCCCGCGCGCATCAAAACCCCGACCGCGCGCCTATGCGTCCCTGCGGCGCAGGTCCGGCAGGAACCAGCACACGGCGCCGAGCGCCGGTAGCCACGCGGCGATGCGAAACACGAAGTCGAGGCTCGTCAGGTCGGCCACATGGCCGAGCACGGCCGCGCCGAGTCCGCCCATGCCGAAACTGAAACCGAAGAACAGGCCGGAGACCACGCCCACTTTGCCGGGCGTCAGTTCCAAAGCATAGACCAGCGTCTGCGACATCGACGCGGACATGATGAGGCCGATCGCGATCGTGAGCAGCGCGCATCCGAGCAGATTGGCGTAGGGCAGCGCGAGCGTGAACGGCAGGGCGCCGAAGACGGACAGCCAGATCACATGTTTGCGACCGATCCGGTCGCCCAGCGGCCCGCCGAAATAAACGCCCGCCGCCACCGCGCCCATGTAGATGAACAGATAGATCTGCGCATCGCGCACGGAGAGGCCGAACTTCTCCATCAGGTAGAAGGAGTAAAACGTGCTGAGCGAGGCGTTGTAGAAGCTCTTCGAGAACATCAGCACGAGCAGCATGGCGATGGCGCCCGCAACCTTGCGCTGCGAGAAGCTCGCCGACACCGCGGCCTTCGCCTCGCGCTTCAGGCGGCTCGCCGCCGCAGCCATATTGGACTTGTACCAATTGCCCACCGCGATCAGCACGAAAATGGTGAGCAGCGCGAGGCCCGCGAACCAGACGATGCCGCGCTGGCCGAGCGGCACGACGACGAAGGCGGCGAGCAGCGGCCCCGCCGCCTGCCCGAAATTGCCGCCCACCTGAAAGGTCGATTGCGCAAGGCCGAGCCGCGCGCCCGCCGCCATGCGCGTGACGCGCGAGCCTTCGGGATGGAAGATCGACGACCCCGTGCCCACCATTGCGGCGGCGAACAGAAGCGCTGCGTAACTGGACGCATAGGCGAGCAGCACAAGGCCCAACAGCGTCGACCCCATGCCGATGGCGAGCCCGTAAGGCATGGGCTTGCGGTCCGTGACCATGCCGACCGCGGGCTGCAGCAGCGATGCGGTCACCTGAAAGGCGAGCGCGATATAGCCGATCTGCGCGAAGTCGAGCTGATAGCTCTCCTTCAGCATCGGGAAAATGGCCGACAGCAGCGATTGCAGCAGATCGTTGAGGAAGTGGGCGAGGCACATCGTCCACAGAATGGGATAGACGGGCCGCATCTCCTCGCGGGTGAGCCCGACGCCCGCTGGCGCGGCGACGGCGATGGCGCCGGCGTCCGCCGGCTTGCTTTCAGCGTTCATGGGCGCGCGATCCGCAAGGCGTGAGGCGAGGAAATCCTCATCTCCCCGATTATCACGTGGGAGGCGGGACGCAAGGCCGCAGGCGGCGGCGGCCTGCCGATCCGCGTCATCGAACGCGCCAGCGGTTCCCATAAAGGAACGCTCTGGAAAGGCCCCGCCCGGCGGGGGCATTTCTTTGACTGACGGGCGCGCTCGGCTAGGATCGCGCGCAACCGGCGCCACAGCCGGAGGGGAGGACGCGCATGCACCGGGAGACGAAGAACGCCGCCGCGACGCTCGCGCTGCTCGCCGCAACGCTGATCGCGTCAACAGGCCTTGCGCAGGACGCGCGCGCGCAATCGCGCGACGACATGTTCAAGGACAAGACGCTCACCATCGTCGTGGGCCATGAGCCCGGCACCGGCTTCGATCTCTACGGACGCACGCTCGCCCGCTACATGCCGCGCCATATGCCGGGCAAGCCCAACGCGGTTGTGCAGAACATGGTGGGCGCGAGCGGCGTGACCGCCTTCAACTGGCTGGGCTCCGTCGCGCCGAAGGACGGAACCACGCTTGCGATCGTCGCCTTCACGGTGCCCTTCGCCCCCATGCTCGGCCATGCGGCGGGACGTTTCGACGCCTCCCAGTACAATTGGATCGGCAATATGGATTCGAGCGTGAGCGTCTGCGCCTTCGCGAAAGCGTCGGGCGCGCTCACCTTCGAACATGCGCGCGGCCGCGAGGTTCTCGTGGGCGGCACGGGCGCCTCGGGCCCGCTCAGCCAATCCTCCACCGCCCTGCGCGCGCTCACCGGCGCGCAGCTCAAAGTGATCGAGGGATACAAGGGCTCCGCCAGCGTGAAGCTCGCCATCGAACGCGGCGAGCTGCATGGCGTGTGCGGCATATCGCTCTCCACCGCGCGCACGCAATATCGCGAGGCCTTCGACAGCGGCGAGCTTCTGATGACGCTGCAACTGGGTCTCGAGCCCCATCCCGATCTCAAGACGATTCCCCACGTCTACGAATATGCGAAGACCGACGAGGAACGGCAGGTGTTCGACCTGATCTTCGGCGCGCAGGGCCTCGGCCGCTCCTTCGTGGCGCCGCCCGGCGTGGCGAGCGAGCGCGTCGCCGTGCTGCGGGCGGCGTTCGAGGCCGCCATGAAAGACCCCGATCTCATCGCCGAGGCGGACAAGGTGCAGCTCGACCTGCGCCCGCAAACCGGCGCCGACGTGCAGGCCTTCGTGCAACGCGTCTATTCAGCCCCGCGTGCGGTCGCGGAACGGGCGCGCAAGGCCGTCCAGCCCTGAGATCGGCCCGGCGATTGTTCCTTCCGGCGGGAGCCGCTAAGCTGGCGCCCAGACAGGCCGCCAGAGCCAGTTTCCTGAAGGAGGAATCCATGCGCCACGCCCCCACCTCACGCTCCCTCGCGCGGGCGACCGCCGCGCTCGCCGGCGCGCTCGCGGCAACCCTTGTCGCAGCGCCCGCCCGCGCCGACGCGGTGGCGGATTTCTACAAGGGCAAGGAGATCAAGTTCATCATCGGCCAGCCCGTGGGCGGCGGCTATGACACTTACGCGCGATTCTTCGCGCGCCATCTCGGCCACTTCCTTCCCGGCTCCCCCTCGGTCATCGTGCAGAACATGCCCGGCGCCGCCGGCGTGGTGATGACCAATTCGCTCGTCGGCCAGCAGCCGCGCGACGGCAGCGTGCTGGGCGCCGCAGCCGGCTCCATCTCCACCGCCGCCCTCTTCGGCGCCTCCGGCGCGCGCTACGACGCGCGCGAGCTTGGATGGGTGGGAAGCCTGAACAGCGAAGTGGGCCTCGTCGTCTCCTACAAGACCGCGCCGGTGAAGACGCTCGCGGACATGTACACAACCGAATTCATCACCGGCGGATCAGGCGCGACCGACGGCAACGTGATCTTCCCGCGCACCATGAATCAGGTGTTGGGCACGAAATTCAAGGTGATCCCCGGCTACAGCGGCACCACCAATGTCTCGCTCGCCATGGAGCGCGGCGAGATCCACGGCACGGGAAGCTGGCATTATTCGTCGATCATGGCCTCCAAGCCGCAATGGCTCACCGACGGCTCGATCAACGTGCTCGTGCAGCTCGCCCTCGAGCGCCATCCCAAAGTGCCGAACGTTCCCACCGTCATCGAACTCGCCAAGACCGACGAACAGCGCGCGATCCTCGAACTCGTCTTCGCGCAGCAGGACATGGGCCGGCCGGTGTTCACCCCGCCGGGTCTGCCGCCCGAGCGCCTCGCCGCCCTGCGCGCGGCCTTCGACGCCTTCGTGAAGGACCCGAAAGTGAACGCCGAGGCCGACCAGATGAAGATTGAACTCAACAATCCGATGCGCGGCGTCGATATCGAGAAACTGATCGCCCGCCTGCACGCCATGCCGAAGGAGACGATCCTGAAAGCGGCCGACGCGATCAAGGCGGGAACCTGAGGCGAGGACGAGATGACCTATCTGCGCAACGCCTGGTACGTCGCCGCCCTTTCGAACGAGCTCAGCGACAAGCCCATCGCCCGCCGCCTGCTCGATCGCGACATGGCGATCTTCCGCACGCAGGACGGCGCCGTCGGCCTCATCGCCGACCGCTGCCCGCATCGCTTCGCCCCCCTGTCCATGGGCGCGGTGCGCGGCGCGGAGATCGAATGCGCCTATCACGGCCTGCGCTTCGGGCGCGACGGACGCTGCGCGCACAATCCCCATGGAGACGGGCGCATTCCGCGCGGCGCCGATCTTGAGGCCTGGCCGACCCATGAGCGCTTCGGCTTCGTCTGGTTCTGGCCCGGCGATCCCGCCCGCGCGGACGCAGGCCTCATTCCCGACCTGCCGTTCAACGCCGATCCCGCGCGCTTCGCGCCGGTCTACGGCTATCTGGACGTGGCGGCGAACTATCAGCTCGTCGTCGACAATCTCCTCGACTTGAGCCATGTGGAATATCTCCATCCAATGTTCGCCCAGCCCGGCGGCGTGAGCGCGCACAAGACGCAGCTCATCGTCGAAGACGACGTGGTGATCTCCAAACGCTGGAAGCCCAATGTGGCGATCCAGGGCCTCGCGCGCCTGTTCTGGACCTCGCCTTCGGAGCGTTTCGACGCGCGCGCGCATATGACATGGCGCGCGCCCTCGGCGATGATCTTCGACCTTGGCGGCACGGAATGCGGCGCTGCGGACGAAGACGGCGTCTGCCTGCCGCAGGCGCATCTCATCACGCCCGCAAGCGAGTTCCGCTGCCATTACTTCTGGTCGCTCGCGCGCAACCGCAAGCTCGACGACGCTGAGGCCGGAGAACATATCCGCACCGTCACGCAACGCGTCTTCGCCACCGAAGACGTGCCGATGATCGAGGCGCAGCAGCGCAACATGGGCGCGGTGTCGGACGTGATGAGCCTGCGCCCCGTTTCGCTCGAGCCCGACGCGCCCGCCATGCGCGCGCGGCGCATTCTGGCTGAAAAGATCAGGCTGGAGCAGGAAGCCGGACGCGCCGCCGCCGAATAACCGCCGATCACGCGCCGTCGTCATAAAAACGTCATCTCATTGCGCTAAGCTTACGCGATGGGTGACGTGAAGCTTCTTGCCCTTCGGAACGCCGGCGCCGGTGCGCCGGACATCGCGCGCGCGCAAGCGCCCCCGACAGGACGTGAATGCGAGATCAGGCTTCAAGGTCCGCCGCAGGCGATGCGCGCCGCAGCGCAAAAACTGGGGCTTGCGGATGCGCCGGGCCAGCTCATGCGGGCGATCTATTACGACACGCAAGATTGCGCGCTGGAGCGCGCGCGCATCGCCCTGCGCGTGCGGCGCGCTGGACATGACTGGACCGCGACGCTGAAATGGCCGCGTGCGGGCGACGGCGCCTTCTCGCGCGGCGAGGCGGAAGCGCCCGCGCGCAAGCCGGACGCGAGCGGCCCGCCCGATCTCTCAGCCCTTGACGCTAACGCGCGCGACCTGCTGCAGGCGTGCGCAGGCGACGCGACGCTTGCGCCGCGTTTCGAAACGCGCGTGCGCAGACGCGCATGCATGATCGAACGGGACGCAACGCGCATCGAGGCCGCGCTCGATTCCGGCGCGATCCTCGCAGGCGACCAGCGCGCCCGGATCGCCGAAATCGAACTTGAATGGAAGGCCGGCCCGCCCGCAGGGCTTTACGCGCTGGCGCGGGAGCTGGTCGAGCTCGGCCTGCGTCTTGCGCCGCGCGCCAAGTCCGAACGCGGCGGCGACCTCGCCGCAGGGCGCGCGCCGACGCCCGCGCGCGCGACCCCCGTGACGATCAGCCCCGAGGCGACGACGCGCGACGCCAGCGCGGAAGACGCGCTGCTCGCTCTCGTCGAAAACGGATTGTCCCATTTCCTTGGCGCGCATGCCGCGCTCGCAGGCGAGCAGGCGGCGGAATCCGTGCACCAGATGCGCGTGGCCCTGCGCCGCCTGCGCGCGGCGCTGCGCCTGTTTGAACGGCTCGCGCCCGACAGCGGCCTCGGCCCCTTGCGCGCGGAGGCGGGCAGGCTCGCGTCCGCGCTCGGCCCCGCCCGCGAACTCGACGTGTTTCTGGAAGGGCTCGACGCTGGAGCCTTCGAAGCCGCGCAGGCGGAGGCCGGCTTGCAGGACCTTCGCGCACGCGCCCAGCGCCGTCGCGACCGCGCCCATCGCGACGCGCGCGCCCTCCTCGCGCATGGACCAGCCGCGTCGCTGTTCACGCTCGATCTGCAGGCCTTCGCGGCCGCGCGCGGCTGGCGCGGCGATCCCGTCGGCGCCGCATGGGCGAGCGCCCCCGCGCGCGAACTGGCCGCGACCGCGCTGGCGGCGCTGGACAGGAGCGCCTGTAAACGCGGAAAGCGGCTGCGCGCGCTGGACGCGCCAGCACGCCATGAGCTGCGCATCGCGCTCAAGAACCTGCGCTACGCTGCGGAGATGTTCGCCAGCCTCTATGCGCCAGAAGACATGCGGGCCTTCCTCAAGAGAATCTCACGCCTGCAAGAGGATCTCGGCGTCTATAACGACGCGGTCTGCGCGGCCGCCCTCGCCCAAAGCCTCTCCGCAGGGCTTGGCGCGCAGGGCGCGCGTGCGGCGGGCGTGGCGCAAGGTTGGAGCCTGCGCGGCGCGCATGCGGCTGACGACGACCTGCGCAAGGCGTTCCGCCGCTTTCGGGACGCTGCGCGCCCCTGGGCGTAAGCCCGGCTGTCGGCAGGCGCCGCTTCACATCAGGGGCCGGCGTGATATGGTCAGGCCGCGCGTCGCCTGATGGCGGGGCGGCAACACCGCGCGGGCGCGCGGCGCCGGCGACATGGCGCTCCCCCCGCCGGACAGGGAGGGAGAGATGATCGCCAGGCCGGCAAGGACATTCGCCAGACTTTTTGCGTCCGTTTCGTTCGTTTGCGCCGCGGCGGCGACAGGCGCCCAGGCGCAGGTCAACGGCGCGGATTATTTCAACGGCAAGACCGTGAACTACATCGTGGCCACCGCGCCCGGCGGCAATTACGACACCTATGGGCGCCTGATCGCCGAATTCATGCAGCGCCACCTGCCCGGCTCCACCTTCGTGGTGCGCAACATGCCCGGCGCCGGTCATCTCATCGGCGCCAACGCGCTCTACGCCTCAAAGCCCGACGGCCTGACCATCGGCACGTTCAACACCGGGCTCATCTACACCCAGCTCGCCGGCCACAAGGGCATCAAGTTCGACCTGAAGGACATGTCCTGGATCGGCAAGGCCTCCACCGATCCGCGCGTGGTCGTGGTCGCCTCGCAATCCTCGATCAAGGCGTTTCAAGACATCGTGAGCTCGAAGGAGACGCTGAACTTCGCGACCTCCGGCCCGGGCGGTGCGAACTATGTCGAGATCCTCGGCCTCACCGCCACGATGAAACTGCCGATCAAAATGCTCTCCGGCTACAACGGCACCGAGGACCAGCTCGCCATGCGCCGCGGCGAAATCGTCGGCACCATCGCCTCGCGCTCCGCCTTTGAGCAATTCGTGAAGAACGGCTATGGCCGCTACATCGCGCAATTCGGCGGCAACGAGAAGGACGTGCCGCAGATGAGCGGCCTCGTGAAAGAGGAAGAGGCCAGCCGCCTCGTGCAGCTCATCACCATGCAGGGCGACATCGGCCGGCTCACCGCCGCGCCGCCCTCTGTGCCCGCCGCCCAGCTCGCGACCCTGCGCGCCGCCTATCGCAAGGCGCTGGAGGATCCCGACCTGCTCGCGCGCGCCAAGAAAGGCGACATGCCGATCGAACCCTCCTATGGCGAGGACGTCGCCAAGGCGGTGGCGGCCGCCCTTCAGCAGCCCCCGCGCGTGGTGGAATTGCTGAAAGACGCCTTCGCCAGCGAAAAGAAGTAAAACGAAACCAAAACGAGGAGGACCGGCCGCGATGCCGCATGACGCCAACGACATGACCCATTGGCACGAGCCGAAGGCGGGCGAAAACGCCGGCTTCGGCAAGTTCAAGCGTCCGCAAATGCCCTACGACCGCTTCATGGAGGAAGAGGGAATCCCGATCTATCGCGGCATAGGCGTGAAGCGGGTGCAGGATCTGCCGATGACGGCGTGGAAGCGGCTCGGCGGCCGGGGCTCCTACATCCAGCTCTATGGCACGGAAGGCCTCTGGGGCCTGTATATCGCGGAAATCCCCGCGGCCGGCGCCCTCAACGTCGAAAAGCACATCTACGAGAAACAGGTCTTCGTGGTGGAAGGCCGCGGCTCGGTGGAAGTGTGGGGCGACGATCCCACGCGCAAGCAGACCTTCGAATGGCAGAAGGGCTCGCTGTTCTCGATCCCGCTCAACGTCCATCACCGTTTCGTGAACGCCAGCAATGCGCCCGCGCTCATCCTGTGCGGCACGACCGCGCCGAACGTGATGAACCTGTTCGACAACATGCGCTTCGTCTTCGACTGCCCGTTCGCCTTCACCGATCGCTACGCGGGCGAGTCCGACTATTTTAAGCCGAAGGACGACATAGCGCCCGATCCCGTGCGCGGGCTGGCCATGAAGACCACGAATTTCATTCCCGACATCGTGAACGCCGAGCTGCCGCTCGACAATCGTCGTTCGCCCGGCTACCGCCGCCTTGAGCCGCACATGGCCAACCAGCGCTTCCACCTGTGGATCGGCCAGCATGAGACCGGCCGCTATTCCAAGGCGCACAAGCACGAGAGCTCCGCCGTGCTGATCTGCATCAAGGGCAAGGGCTACACCTACACCTGGCCGGAAGCGCTCGGCATGACGCCCTGGCGCGACGGACACGGCGACAAGGTGTTGCGGCAGGACTACGAGCCCGTGGGCCTCGTCTCGGCCGCGCCCATGTCGGGCGACTGGTATCACCAGCATTTCGGCGTGAGCAAAGACCCGCTGCGCCTCACCGCCTGGTTCGGCGCGAACAACCATTCCGCCCTCAAGCCCGGCGTGCCCGGCGAGGCCATGGCTGACGTGTGGGCGATGGACGTCAACAAGGGCGGCAAGGCCGTGCCCTATTGGCTGGAGGATGAATTCATCCGCCGCGAGTTTGAGGAGACGCTCGCGCGCGAAAACGTCGCCTCCCGCATGGAGGACAAGCTCTATCGCAAGCCGGAATGACACGGCCGGCGACATCTTGCGCGAAGGGAACGGCCCGCTGAACGCGGGCCGTTTTCATTTCACTCCGCGGCGACCTGCGCCGGCGCCTCGAAAGCCCGCGCCCACATGGCGCACAGGTCCGAACGCACGATATCGTCGAGCGTGAACTCGATGATGGGAACCGGCAGGTCATGCAGCCGGATCAGATCGATCATCTTCGACAGGCCCGACGTCGCGCCCAGGTCGCTTTGCCCGATGTCGCCGTTGACCACGGTCACGCAGCCCTCGCCGATGCGGGTGAGGAACATTTTGATCTCGCCGACGCTCGTGTTCTGAGCCTCGTCGAGCAGAACGAACGCGTTCTTCCAGGAGCGCCCGCGCGCGACCTCAAACGGCGCCATCTCAATGTCGCCGCGCTTGAAGGCGATGTCATAGACAGCCTTGCCGAGCCGCTCCTGCAGCGCCTCCACGATCGGCGCGGCCCAGGGCTGGAACTTCTCCTCCAAAGTGCCGGGAAAGAAGCCGAGCGTGCGCCCACACGGCACATTGGGCCTTGTGAGAATGATCTTCGAAATCGCGCCCTGCCGATAAAGGTCGGCGGCGTAGGTGGCCGCGATCCACGTCTTGCCCGTGCCTGCGGGCCCCATCACCAGCACTTGCGGATTGTGGCGCAGCGCGTGGATGTATTCAGCCTGCCGACGGTTCAGCGGCGCCAGCGGCGGACGCGCGCGCTCGCGCTCGAACTTGTCGCGCTCGAACTTCACCGGCTTGAAGGCGACGACCGTCTCCTCGTCCTGGATGCGGGCCTTTCGTGCGCTGCGCTTGCTGGCGTTCTTCGGCATTCGCTCGTCTCCATGGCTGACGAAGGGACGCAAAAAAAGCCCGCATGAAACCCGTGCGAGCCTCGGTGGAAAGACAGCGCGCCGCAGGCATGGCGCGTGGCGGCGATGCGCGGCCGCCTGAGTCCGCACGGCGCGAGAAAAGACTGCGCGATTCGAGAAAGCGGAAGAGGAGGCGGCGCGAGTGGCGTTGGCGCAGCGCTGCGGCGCGAAGGTCAGACGGAATTGCGAGCGCCTGAACGAATGCCAAGGGGAGACCCCGAAAAGCCAACCGTGCTTTATAAACTACGCGATTCGCATGACGTTTCCACCACGATATGCGGGGGCGCCTGAAATTCGCGCGCGGGCCGCGGCGAGCGCACAAATCGCGGGCGCCCTGCGCGCAGGAGCGGCGAGATTCGTTAACGCGGCGCCTGGCTTTCTTAACGATTATGGCTGCTACATGCGGCGTGTGCTCTCAGCTTCCCCGTCGCGCGGCGCGGCGGCCTCATCGTCGGCAAGGCTCAACAACAGGTTCAGGGATTCGATGGCGTTGCGCCGCCAGTGATCGATCTCCGCCTGCAGGCGTTGCATCTCGTCGTCCAGATGCAGACGATCTTCGCAAAACTCCGCGGGATATTCGGATTGCAGGCGTTGCAGGGCCGCGTGGGCGGCATCCATCGCGCCGCCGCATTCACGGCAATGCGCAAGCGCCTGCGAGCGCAACCGCTGTCTCAATTCATCCATCATCCATGCTCCTTCAGGGTCGCCCCGCCGCGCCCTCACTCCACCTCCACGTCCCGCTCGCGCAAGGCGATGCGCGCGACGCGCCGCACGTTCGCCTGCCCTTCGACGTCCAGATGAACGCCGACCCATTTCGCGCATTCCTTCAGCGCGACGCGTAATTCGCCGATCTCGTCGGACGCCTGATTCAAAAGCCGCTGGTCTTCTTCGCGCCAGCTGGAGAGCTGTTCGATCTCCGCGCACAAGTCCGCCTCGCGTTCGCTGAGCAGGCGCTGGGCCGCTTTAAAGCCGCGTCGGAACCAATCACGCGCGGAGCCGTGCGCGTCCGTCTCCAGACTCTCCGGCGGCGACGGAGCCCCGGACGGCTCGATCGTGTTCGCCCACAAGGCGTCGTTCATATCTTTCATGATGGCGTCGCGGAGGATGACCATGGTCTCGCGCAATTGCTCGTTCTGCTCCTCCAGAATACGGCAGCGGTTGGCCCACACCTGCGCGTCGGGAAACTTGCTCAGGTCGATCATTCGCCTCTCCAAGCGTTGCGGCGCAGGATGTCCCCTCGCCGCGCCCCCGGTCCAGTTGAGCCCTCCAGCCCGCTGCGAACGGCCAAGGCCGAAGTGCGAGCGGGCTGAGTCTGCCACGCACCCGCCCCCGCTCCAACGCATCAGAAGCATTATGGCGCGACATACATGCGTTCCTTCGGGAGGGTCGCGCGCCCATGGCGGGTCCTTAGCTGATTTGCGACGCCGCGCCTGAGCTCTCGACGCGAGGGGCGTCATCCGCCCGCAAAAGCGACCCGCACCCGGCCAATCGGACGCAACGCGCCCGCGCGTGCGGCAACGCCTGCCCACGCGCCGGGTTTCACAAGAGCTAAAATTTTTCCGGAAGAAGCGGACATGCTCGCACAAACATGCGCGCGCAGGAGCTCAGAAAGAAGGGCGCGCGAGGCCTTGCGCCCCGCGCGCCGGCCTGAAGCGTCAGCCGATGCCCGCCTTCACGCGGTCAGGCGTGAGCGGCAGGCGGCGGAACCGCACGCCAACCGCGTCGTAGACAGCGTTGGCGAGAGCGGCGCCCGTGGGGCCCTGCGAGGCTTCGCCCGTGCCGAGGAACGGCGCGCCGGGACGGTCGATCAGCACCACGTCCACGGGGGGAACCTCGTTGAAGGTGAGGATGGGATAGCTCGCCCAGTCCTGCGAGGTGACGGCGACGTCGTCGAACTTCACCTCTTCCTTCAGCGTCCATGAGAGCGACTGGATGAGGCCGCCCTCGATCTGGTTGCGCACGCCGTCCGGGCTCACGATATGGCCGCTGTCGGCGGAGGCGACCGCGCGCACCACGCGCACGCGGCCGTTGCGCCTGTTCACCTCAACTTCGAGAGCCACCGCGCAATAGCCTGCGATGTTCTTGTACTTGTTGAAGGCGATGCCGCGGCCATAGCCGTTGCGCTTCTGCCACTTGTCCCAGCCGAACGCCTCGGCCGCCTTCACGATGACGTCGCGCGCGCGCGGGTCCTTCATAAAGCGCAGGCGATATTGCACGGGGTCGACGCCCGCCGCGACCGCCAGCTCGTCGATGAAGGACTCGATGGCGAAAATGTTGGCGTAGGCGCCGAGACCGCGCGTCGACGAGACGCGCAGCGGCATGTCGGTGATGAAATGCGTCGTCACCGTCTGGCCGGGGAATTCATACAGCGCGACGGCGTTGCGGTCGGCTGCAAAATTCGGCCCGCCGTTGTTCTGCGGCGTCGGCATGGCGAAGGGCTTTTCGAGATAGCGCGCCGAGAGCAGGTTGCCCGGCTGTCCGCCGGGGCGCGTGCCGTGCGGCGTGGAATAGAGATTGTAGTCCCAATCCAGAATGTCGCCGTTCTTGTCGACGCCCGCCTTCATCTTCATCACCATCGCGGATCCGTAGGGCTCCCAGCGGTGCTCGCCCTCGCGGGTGTATTGCAGGCGGATCGGCCGGCCCGGCATGGCGGCTGCGAGCAAGGCCGCGTCGGCGGCCGCGTCGTCGGCCATGTTGTGCCCATAGCAGCCCGAGCCCTGCACGTGCTGGCAGCGCACTTTGGACTCTTCGACGCCGAGCATTTTCGCAATCGCCTGTGAGGTCTCGAACACCGACTGGCTGTGCGTCTGAATCGTCATCACGCCGTCAGCGCCAAGCGTGGCGACGGCGGCGGACGTGCCAAGCGAGGCGTGCATATGATAGGGGCGATAATAGCTCGCCTCGATCGTCTTCGCCGGCGCCTCGCCGCCAGCCCGCGGCTTGTCGTGGGTCTTGATGACGCGCGCGGGCTTGGCGGAGGTCAGCCAGGCCTCCATGCCGTCCGTTCCCGGCAGCGCCTTCTCCACCTCCCATTTGGCGGCGGCGAACAGGGCTTGCGCGGCGGCGTTGGCGTATTCCTCGCGCTCAGCGATGACGCCAAGGAAGGAGCCGTTGCGCACCACTTTCACGACGCCCGGCATTTTCTCGACCGCGCTCGCGTCAAGCGAAACGAGTTTGGCCTTGTAGGTCGGCGGTCGCGTCACCTGCCCATAAAGCATGCCCTTGGGACGCAGCTCGTGGACGAAAATCTCCTCGCCCGTCATTTTGGCGGGGATGTCGAGGCGCGGCACGTCCTTGCCCACATAGCGATAGGCGCTGGCGGGCTTGGGTTTCACCTGACCCGTCGCCTCGCGCTCCAGCGCCTTGCCGAGCGCCAGATCCCAATAGGAGACCGACTTGCCGTCCGGCGCGGAAATCACGCCGTCCTTCACGGTGAGCTTGTCGGCCGGCTGGCCGAGCTTCTGCGCGGCGAGGTCCACCATGATGGCGCGCGCCTCCGCGGAGGCCTGCCGCACGGCGGGCGCGCAATTGGGCATCGAGAAAGAGCCCGCCGTCACGCCTTCATTCGGCACGAGCGCGGTGTCGCCGGAGATGATCTTGAGCTGTTTGAGATCGATGTCGAGCTCATCCGCGCAGATTTGCGCGACGGCGGTGAGGATGCCCTGCCCCAGCTCCACCTTGCCGACGAGCAAGGTGACGGACTTGTCGGCGTCCACGCGGATCCATGCGCTGATCATGCGCACGGAATTGAGATCGCCCGGAAGGCGCGGCTTTTCGCCAGCGGCGGGCGCCTGGGCGGACGCCTCCAGCGGAATGCCGAACGACAGGGCCACATAGCCGGCGCCGGCGCCGGCGAGAAGGGAGCGGCGGTCGAGCATGAGCGGCTTGTTCATGGTCAGACCTCCTTGGCCGCGCGCAGCACCGCGCGCACGATGCGGTTGTGCGCGCCGCAGCGGCACAAATTGCCGTTGAGCGCGCTGCGCACATCGGCTTCGGTGGGGTTGGAATTGCGGTCGAGCAGCGCCTGCGCCTGCATGATCATGCCCGCAGCGCAGAAACCGCACTGGGCCGCCTGCTCCGCAATGAACGCCTGCTGCAGCTTGCTGGGCTTGCCGTTCTCGCGCAGACCTTCGAGCGTCGTCACCGACCGGCCCGCAACCGCCGACAGCGCGGTCTGGCACGAGCGCACGGGCTCTCCGTCCACAAGCATCGTGCAGGCGCCGCATTGCGACTTGCCGCAGCCGAATTTGGCGCCATTGACCCCAAGGTCGTTCGCCAGAACGAACAGCAGGGGCGATGTGGGGGGCGCGTCCGCGCGCACCTCCTTTTGATTCAGCTTGAAAGCCGTCAATGTTTCCTCCCTTGTTTTTTGACCCGTGCGAGACGACGCCGATGGCTGCGCCCGACGCGCGCGAAGGGCCGACCGTTCCGCAGAACCGCATGCTTGGTCAAAAGTATAGAGCAGAAGGCCCGGAGACGGTCAAATAGCGCGCCACGCCGGCGGGCGGGCGGGCGCGGCGGCGGCGACGAACGTCTGCGTGGCGGGAACGCGCGTCCTTTGCTAGTGTCGAATCAGGACAGGGTCGCCAGCGCGCCCGACTTCCCCTTTTCGCGGCCGCAGGCCCAAGGAGCCGACATGCTGAAGCACGCCCCCATGCCCCGCGCGAGCTGGATCGCCGCGATCGGCGCCTCGAGCGTCCTGTTCAGCCTGGCCTTCGCCTGCGCGGCTCCGCTCGCCGCCCTCGCCGCGCTGTGCGCGCTGCGCTTCAGCCTGCGCGCGGGCGTGCTGGCGGTCGCGGGCGCCTGGCTCGCAAATCAGGCGGTCGGCTATCTCCTTCTGGGCTATCCGCTGGAGGCTGCAAGCTTCGGCTGGGGCGGCGCGATTGGTCTGGCCGCGCTGGCGGCGCTCGCGGCCGCGCGCCTTCTGTCGGCCCGCGCCTCCGGCATGATGGCGGCGCTTGTCGCCTTCGCCGCCGCTCTGGGGGCCGACCAGCTCGCGCTGTTTGCAGCCTCGTTCCTGCTTCCCACGGGGCCGGAAGCGTTCTCGGCGTCCACAATCGTCTATGTGGCGCAGATCAACGGCCTCGCCTTCGCGCTCTTCCTGTGCCTGCAGGCGCTGGGCGAGCGCCTTGGCCTCGCCGGTTCGCGCAGCGCCGCGCTGGCGGCCTGAGAACAACGCCCGCCTATTTGAGCATGTCGGCCATGCGCGCGACCACGTCGGGCGCGATCGCGAAGGCCTCGCCGAGAATCTTCTCGATCTCCTCGCCGCTCACGGGGCGGATTTCGAAATTCGCGACCTTCGCCTCCTGAAGAAGCGCGGGATCCTTCATCGCCCCTGAAAAGCCCGCGCGCAATTCCTGCACGCGCTGGGTCGGCGTTGCGGGCGGCGCCATGAAAGGCCAGGCCATCGCCTGACGCGCGAAGACGAGTTTGAGCGCGTCGCGCTGCTCCGGCGTTTTCGCGAAATCGAGCGCCAGCGGCACGTTCGGCAGATCGGGATGTTTCCAAAGGCCGAGTTGCGCGAGCACGCGCACCTGTCCGCCCTCCACCCACTTCGCATGGGTCGCCGACAGGCTCGACCAGGACCAGCCGCAGCGCCCGTGCACCTCGCCGCGCTCCAGCGCGAGGCTGATCTCATTGCCGCCGGGATAACCGCTCACGATCTTGAGTTTCGCGCCGAGCACGGCGTTGAGCAGCGTCGAGAAGATGAACGTGTCGCCGCCCGCGCCCGTGGATCCGACGGTGAGTTCGCGCGACAGCACGTCCTCAAAACGGGCCACGTCCGACTTGTTGGAGGCGACGCACACGCTCACCTCGTCGTTGACGCTGCCGATCCAGCTGAACTGGCGCCCGTCGAAAGCCGCCGCCTTCGGATTAAGCAGGGTCTCAAAGGCGACGCCGCGCCCGAACGTGCCGATCGACAGGCCATCGCGCGGGGCGACGCCGTAGAGCCAGTTGGCGAGCCGCACGCCGCCGGCGCCCGCGTAATTCTTCACCACCACGGCGGGCGCGCCGGGAAGATGCTTGCCGATGTGGCGTGAGACGAGGCGCGCATAAAGATCATAGCCGGCGCCGGCGCTGGAGCCCGCATAGATCTCGAGCGTCTTGCCGGCGTAAAAACCGGACGCCTGCGCCAGCGCGGCGCCTGACGTCGCGCCCAACAGCGCCGTGCAAACGGCGAACCCCACCGACGCGCGCATGGCCGCCCTCCCCTGACGTTTCGTGTCGTTTTGTTTGATCGCTCGGGGCGCGCAAGCGCGGCGCGGCCCCCGCGCGATCAGAGCTTCAGATTGAACAATTGAATCGCATTGTCGCGGGTGAGCCTGCGCCGCTTTTCTTCATCAAGGCCCGCCAGATGGTGCTCCACCACTTCGCGCGAATGCGGGAACGTCATGTTGAAGTGCGGGTAGTCGTTCGACCACATGCAATTCTTGTCGCCCCACCAGGGGAAGACGCGCGTGCCCACATAGTCTTCGAGGAAGGTGCCGAACACATGTTCGGCGAAGATCTCGCTCGGACGACGCTTGATCGGCAGCGGATCCGTATTGCGGAAACGCTCGAAGTAATAATCCCACTGCTGCAGCAGGAACGGCAGCCAGCCGATCTCGCTTTCCGCGAGCAGGAGCTTCAGCTTCGGATGCCTGTCGAAGGCGCCGGAGAAGATAAAATCGAAAAGCGTGTTCGCGGAATCATCCTGCTTGCGGTTCACCGCATTGCGGATGCGCTCCATGCCCACCGCCCGCGCGCCGCCCTTGGTGTAGGAATGGCCCGTGAGGATGTGGCAGATCACCGGCTGGCCGGCTTCCGCGCAAGCCGCCCACAGCGGCTCGTAATGATCGGAGGTGAACGGCAGGCGCGGATCGGGCACCTGCCAGAGCATGGCGCCCTTGAGGCCCATGAGATGGCCGCGCTGCATCTCCTTGATGCCCGCCTTGATGTCATAGACCGACACGCAAGGCACGCCGTAAAGCCGCTTGGCGTCCGCCTGGCAGAAGCCGTGCACCCAATCATTGTAGAGACGGAACGCCTCCTGCTGGGTCTCCACGTCCTCCACGCCGAACAGCGCCATGCCGTAATTGGGAAACAGGATCTCCGCCTCCACGCCGTCGGTCTCCTGATCCTGCAAGCGCAGCTGCGGATCGGTCGCGCCGGGGGGCGAATTGCGGAACGGCACTTTCGGCAGATTCTCCTGCAGGCGCTTGGGAAGCTCGGTCCACAATTCGTCCGGCTCCATCACATGGGCGTCGGTGGAGATCATCTTCGGCATCGCCTTGATCTCGCTCTCGCTCATTTCCGCGCCGATCAGCGTGCGACGCGGGAAGGTGCGCGCGCGCTCCTCCGAAATGCCTGCGAATTTGATGGCTTCTGCGACGATCTCCGGCATTCTGTTCTCCGAAACTGACGACGTGCGGACGGGATGGCGGGGCGCGCCTCACTCGGGCGAGAAATACTTGCCCTTGGCGTAGACGCGCTGCTTGCCGCTCTCGCCGTTCTGCACGGAATTGCCGACCTTCACCGAGCCGTCGGCGAACACGGTCTGGCGATTGATCTCCTTGGGCGCGCCGAAGCGGGTGAGGTCATCAAGCCCGCCCTGCTGGCGCTGCCCGCCGCCTACGCGCAGCAGCACAAGGTTCTCCGCCTCGTCGGCCTCGAACTTGTATTCGACGCCTTTCGGGATCATCACGCCCTGATGCAGGCTGACGACCTGCGTGCGTCCATCGCCGAAGGTGAAGGTGGCCTTGCCCTGCAGGACGATGAAGGCGTGGTCCTCGCCATGATGGGCGTGAAGCGCGTTCTCGCCGCCGCTGGCGTAGACCTTGATGTTGACCCACAGGTTTTCAGCCGTGGCCAGCGGATCGTAGGACGTGCCCTGCTCGAGCAGCGGCAGATTGCGCATGGAGAACGTGACCGCCTTGTCCTTGGCGACGTTGATCTTGCGTTCGAACGGCTTGGCGTCGTCCATGGCGGCGGCCTCCCGGGCTCTCTTGATTGTCATGTGGTGAAGCGAGGCTAGCCGAGCCGCACGTTCCGCACAAGCAGGCCCGCGCGGGCGTTCCGTGCAACGGAGCGCCCGCGCGCCCTATTCGTGCAGGCCGGGAGCCTCCTGCCCGGTGCGCTCGACATATTCCAGGTAGCCGCCGCCATAGACGTGCCGGCCCTCCGGCGTAAGCTCCAGCACGCGGTTCGACAACGCGGCGAGGAAGCGCCGATCGTGCGAGACGAACAGCATGGAACCTTCGTAATTGGCGAGCGCCGCGATCAGCATTTCCTTGGTCGCGAGATCGAGATGGTTCGTCGGCTCGTCGAGCACGAGGAAGTTTGGCGGATCGTAAAGCATTTTCGCCATCACGAGCCGCGCCTTCTCGCCGCCCGAAAGCACGCGGCAGCGCTTCTCCACATCGTCGCCCGAAAAACCGAAACAGCCCGCCAGCGTGCGCAGCGAGCCCTGACCCGCCTGCGGAAAGGACGCCTCGAGCGACTGGAACACAGTCTCCTCGCCGTCGAGCAGCTCCATGGCGTGCTGCGCGAAATAGCCCATTTTCACGCTGCCGCCGATGTTGACGACGCCTGCATCCGGCTGCGAGGCGCCGGCGATGAGCTTGAGCAGCGTCGACTTGCCGGCCCCGTTGACGCCCATCACGCACCAGCGCTCCTTGCGCCGAATGGAGAAATCCAATCCATCGTAAATGCGCCGCTCGCCATAACCCTTCACCACGCCTTTGAGCGTCACCACATCCTCGCCCGAACGCGGCGGCGTGGGAAAATCAAACGGCACCGACTGGCGCCGGCGCGGCGGCTCGACGCGGTCGATCTTCTCCAGCTTCTTCACGCGGCTTTGCACCTGCGCCGCATGGGAGGCGCGCGCCTTGAAGCGCTCGATGAACTTGATCTCCTTGGCGAGCATCGCCTGCTGGCGCTCGAACTGCGCCTGCTGTTGCTTTTCAGCAAGCGCGCGCTGCTGCTCGTAGAAATCGTAATCGCCCGAATAGGAGGTGAGCGAGCCGCCGTCGATCTCGACGATCTTGTTGACGACGCGGTTCATGAACGCGCGGTCATGGGAGGTCATGAGCAGCGCGCCGTCGTAGTCGCGCAGGAAACGCTCGAGCCAGATCAGGCTTTCGATGTCGAGGTGGTTGCTGGGCTCGTCGAGCAGCATCGCGTCGGGGCGCATGAGCAGGATGCGCGCAAGCGCGACGCGCATCTTCCAGCCGCCCGACAAAGCGCCGACGTCCCCGTCCATCATCTCCGGCGTGAAGCTCAAGCCGGCGAGAACTTCGCGCGCCCGCCCCTCGAGCGCATAGCCGTCCAGCTCCTCGAAGCGCGCCTGCACCTCGCCGAACCGTTCGATCAGCGTCTCCATTTCGTCGGCGCGGTCGGGATCGGCCAGCGCAGCCTCAAGCTCCTTGAGCTCGGCGGCGATCTCGCTCACCGGACCCGCGCCGTTCATCGCCTCCGCGACGGCGCTGCGGCCGCTCATTTCGCCGCCGTCCTGGCTGAAATAGCCGATCACCACCCCGCGATCGACGAGCACCTGCCCCTCGTCCGGCGCCTCCTCGCCGCAGATCATGCGGAACAGGGTCGTCTTGCCCGACCCGTTCGGGCCGACGAGGCCCACTTTCTCGCCGCGTTGAAGCGCCGCCGAGGCTTCCACGTAAAGGAGCTGCGAGCCGTTCTGCTTGCTGACGTTCTCAAGGCGAATCATGGAAAGGCGGGGTCCTGAAAGCGGATGAAGGCGGGCGGCTTAAACCACGCCTTCGCCTCCGCGTCGAGCGCTCACGCCAAGCTCGGCCATCGCAGCGCGATGAGAACCAGAAGCCCGCCGATGTTTCCCACATTGTTGAAGAAGTAATTCATGTGGATGCGGCGCGCGACGGGATCCTCCAGCAGCCACCAGCGATGGAACAGCGCATTCGCCAGAATGGTGAAGACGATGAGCAGGCCCGCGCCGAACGCGGCGTGCACGTCCAGCCCGACGCTCAGCCCGCCGGCGAACTGGAAGGCGAAGCCCGCCCAAAGGAAGGCGCGCGGAAAGGGCACGCCGAGCGCGGCGAATTTGCGGACGTGATTTTCAGCGAGCTTGAGATTGCGCAGGCCGATCACGAGAAAGAAAGCGGCGATGCAGACCTGCCCCAAGATCTGAACAGCCGACGAACCCTGATGAAACATCGCCCCGCCCCGCCCCGCGACGCGCCCAAACGGCCTGCGCGCCTCCATTGTCTTTTGACGCCGTTCTTATATCGTCGCGCCAAGCCGCGCCGCAACGAACGCGCAAGGCAAGCACGTTCCGGCGCACGCCACAAGAACCGGGAGGACATGAATGGCGCCCCACGCCTCAACGCCCTATTCGCAACGCTGGAAGGAACAGCGCTGGCTGCTCGACGCCGTGGTCCGCACCATAGGCATCGAATGGGACCAGGCGCGCATCGGCTCAAAAAGCCGCCCGGCTGGCGCGGAGGCCGAGGCGGAGTTCCGCGCCGTCGCCGCGCGCATCAAGCGCTATGACGATTTCGACCGCGAGTTCGCGGCGCAGGCGCGCAAGCGCGCGCGCATGGCCGCCCAGTTCGAGCAGGACGGGCGCTTCGTCGCCGCGCGTGAAGCCTATATGACCGCGGCGCTGCTTTGGTCCACCGCCTGCTGGCCCCTGCACGAACACAGCGAAAGGCTCCTCGATTTTGAGAAAGCCGTGAACGAATGTTTCGAAGGCTATATGCGCCATGCGCCGCAGCCTACGTTCCGCGTGGAGATCCCGTTCGAAGGCAAACATCTGCCCGCCTATATGCATCTGCCGCGCGAACGGCGCGGCGACGAGCGCTTCCCCACCGTCGTCATCATCGGCGGCATGGACAGCAGCAAAGAGAACATGGTCAGCATGTACGGCGACCGTTTTCTTGAGCGCGGCTTCGCGGTGCTCGCCCTCGACGGCCCGGGACAGGCGGAGGCGATCACGCGTGGGATTTTCTTCACGCCCACCAATTTCGCCGACGCTGCGGAAGCGACCTACGCCTGGCTGAAGACGCAGGATTACGTGGACATCGACCGTCTCGCCGTGCGCGGCACAAGTTTCGGCAGCTATTTCGGCACCGTCTTCGCAACGCAGCTTGGCGCGCGCATCAAGGGCTTCGCCGCCACGGGCGTCTGCCAGGAGCCCGGCTGCGACACGATCTTCAACGCCGCCTCGCCGACGTTCAAAATGCGCTTCATGTTCATGTCGGGCTTTGAGGACGAGGAGAAGTTCGACGCCTTCTGTCAGGGCATCGACCTGCGCCCGCTCGCCCCGCGCATCACATTCCCCTACATGATCGTCGCCGGCGAGAAAGACCAATTGTCGCCGATCGAACACACCGAGGCGCTGCTTGAGCGCATTCCCGGCCCCAAACGGCTCGTGGTGTTCGAGGGCGCGAACCATGGCGTGGCCGCGGCGCCCAGCGTCGCCAACGGCGAGGAAAAGGTGACGATGATCGCCGACTGGCTGCTCGACCGCGTCAACGGCAAGCCATTCGCATCCGAGCGCTGGTTCGTCGAATCCTCAGGCGCGATCAGCGTGACGAAGTATTGAGAGATCGGGAGGGAGCGCGCTCCCTCCCCGCTGTCCGTTGCGCAGGGTCACTTGCCAGAAGTCACTCAACAAGAGTCATTTGGGCTGCGGGATCTCCTCCACCTTGCCGGTGGGGTCGATCGCCTCGATCGTGCGCTTGATCACATCCGCCGGCGTCGCGAACAATTTCTTCACCAGCGCCTCGACTTCCTCGCCGCTCTTCACATCCACGTCCTGCAGACGCTTGGCGGAATCCGCCTTGTAATCAGGATCGGCGACAGCCGCGTCGAATGCGGCGCGCCAGGCCTTCACTGCCTCCGCCGACACCCCGGGCGGCAGGTAATAGGGATTGTTGAACTCGTAGGGCAGGAGGAAGAACTCCAGCGCGTCGCGGTCTTTCGCATCCTTGATGAAGTCAAGCGCGCGCGGCACTTGCTTGAACTCGGGGTCGGCGTCCATCGCCACATGCACGAGTATTTTGAGCAATCCGTCGCGGATCCATTGCGGCCGCGTGGTGCGCAGTGAATTGAGCGTGGTGCAGGTGGCGTCCACCTCGCCACGCTCGAGCGCGAGCAATGCCGTCCCGCCCGTATAGCCGGAGATCGGCTTGAACTTGGTTCCGATGAAAGAATTCATCAGCAGGGCCGAGCGCGTCGGCGCAGAGCGCGCGCCGGTGGCCGCCACCGTCACCACGCGGTTCTTCACATCCTCGATGCTCGACACATTGACCGTATGCCAGACCGCGCAGACGGTGTTGCCCTTCGCGAGACTGCCGATCCAGGCGAATTTCGACACGTCGTAGTTGGATGGCATTTTCTCAAGGAAGGGGTCGGCGATCGGGCCCACATTGGTTGAGCCGATGGCTGCGCCCGTCTTGGGCGCTACGTTGTAGAGATATTGCACCGCCTGCGCGCCGCCCGCGCCCGGCATGTTGGAGACCACAACCGCCGGATTGCCCGGCAGGTGTTTCTGGAAGTAAGGCGCGATGGTGCGCGCATAGGCGTCCACGCCGCCGCCTGCTCCGCCCGCGACATAGATCGTGACGGTCTTGTCCTTCAGATCGAGCGCCTGCGCGCCGGCCGCCACAGGCGCGAGCGCCAGCGTGAATCCCGTCGCGCGCATGGCGCGCAGCATGTTTGTCCTGCGCTGGCTTGTGAGCTTCATAACGCGTCCTCCCGTGTTCATCCGCGCAGAACCTGCGCGCCCTGTGGGAACTCATGCATGCGCACCGCGCCGTCCTTCGTGATGAGCAGCATCTCGCCGGTCTGTACGCCCGCCTTACCGTCCAGCGTGGCGACATTGGGCTGCACGACCACCAATTGCCCCTCAACGAAAGGCTCGCTCGGCAATGGCCCGTTGGAACGGCTTGCAGCGCCAAGAACGGGCGGGAAGTAGCCGCCTCCATAACCATGGAGAATGTCGTCGACGGCCGTGAAGCCGGCCTTTTCGATCACGCCCGACGCCTCCACAACTTCGCTAGGCATGGCGCCGGGACGCAGAACCTTCGCAATCGCCTCATACGCTTCCATGGCGACGGCGTGCAGACCGCGGTAGAGCGGCGACGGTGCGGAATCTATAAAGAACGTGCGCAGAACCTGCCCCGAATAGCCGAACAGATCGGCGCTGATCTCGGAGAAGACGACATCCCCCTTCTGCAGCTTGCGCGAGGAATGATATTGCCGCGGCGCAGGAATCTGCGGCGCATCCATCGGCGTGGCGCCAATGAAATGCAGCCCCGTCGCGCCGCCCTTGCCGACATAGGCGCGCTCGACCGCGTTGGCGAGTTCACGCTCGCTCACGCCCGGGCGCGCGGCGTCCGCCAGCCCCTGCATGCCGAGGTCGGAGAACCATGCGCCAATGCGGAACCATTCCAGCTCCTCCTGCGACTTCACCTTGCGCAGATTGGCGTAGTGCTTGCCCATGTTGACGGGTTTACCGAAGGCGGCCGCGATCTTCTCATGATTGTCGTGGGTGATTTGCCCAACCACGCCCACGCGGCCCTGTTTCGCGCCCCGCCGCTTCAGCTCCTCCACCACATTGCCGAACGTGGATTCGCCGCCCCACCGCACATCCGCATTGGTCGCGATATGACGCGCGAGCGCGAGATGGTTGAAGTAATGCACGAACATGACGTCGCGCTCGCCCGGCGTGTAAATGCACGCGGCCTCCGTCGTTACGGGCCAGTGGGTGAGCCAATGCACCACCGAGCCGCGCCAGCCGGAGCCGTAGAACACGAGATGGTCGACGCCGGCCTGCGCCATGGCCTCGCGCATGCGCGCGCGCCGCTGCGCCAGCTCTCCTTCTGAAAACTTCGGATATTCCGCCTTCAGCAAGGCGTCGGCATAGGCGCTTGACATTCGCCGCGTTCCTCCCGCGACCGCTTTATCAGGGCGCGGTGCGCCAGCGGTTCGCCTCGAACATTATCGAAAGGGAGGGCGGCGTCAAATGCACCGCTCAACGGATGGCGCCCAAAAGAAAACGCCGCGGCGAACCGCGGCGTTTCAGAGCTCTCTTGGCGCAGGCGCTCAGTAGCGCGCGCGCACAGGCGACTTGTCGAACAGCGAATAGCGCAGGCCAACGGAAACGATGTCCACGTTGCCCTTGGCCGTCGCCAGATACGGCACGCCGTTGAACGTCGGGTTGCCCGCGACGAGCGCGATCTGCGAGTCCTTCGCGAAGATGTGGGTGTAGCCCACGTCCACGTTCATCTTCGGCGTGATCTGATAGCTCAGGCCCACCGAGGTCCAGATGCGGTCGGCGTCGGGAAGACGCAGGCCACGCGTGGCGAGGGTGACGGGCGAGCTCTCATAGGCGATGCCGGTGCGCAGCGTGAGCTGCTGGTTCCACTTGTATTCGGCGCCGACCGAGGAGAACCAGCCGTCGCGCCAGCCGAAGGCGAGCGTGGTGAGCTGCTGGCCCGACGCGATCGGCCCCGTGGAGACGACCGGGAACGAGCTGAACAGGCTCCAGTTCGTCCACTCATAGCCGGCGAGCAGCGTGAGGTCCTTGGTCACCTGATAACGCGCGCCGATCGTGAGGCTGTCGGGCAGCTTCACGTCCGCGTCGATATTGGTGCCCGCAAGCCCGATCGGCACGAAGGGGAAGTTCTTCACATCGCCCGACAGGCCGATCGTCATGCGCGAGCGATAGCCAATGCCCAGATCGAGCCCCTTCACAGGCGACAGCAGCACGCCTGCCGTGAATCCATAGCCGATGCCGTCGCCCGCCAGCGTCAGGGTGGGCGCGTTCGGCAGAACGGACCCCGCCGTGGGCAGCGCGAAGGCCGACTTCAGCGAGGTCTTGAAATATTCAACCTGCAGGCCTGCGGCGACCGAGATCCAGTCGTTCACCTTCAGGGCGACGTTGGGGTTCACATTCGTCGAGAAGATTTTCGACGTGCGCGCGTAAACCTGACCCGACCAGTTGAGCGGCGCCTTGGTGACAAGGCCATGCGGCGAGTTCACCGACAGGCCGAACCACAGACGGTCATTGAACTGATAGCTCGTCGCGCTCGCCGGCAGCACCGCGGAGCGACCGATGTCGCCGCTCGTCGGGCCGAAGCCATAGGTCGGCGACGAGGAATTGGCGGTGATGTTGGAGTTCGGCGCAATCGCGGTGAACGTGTAATACGACTGCATGCCGCTGTATTGCGTCATGGCGGCCGGGTTCCAGAACATGGAGCCGAGGCCGGCTCCACCCGCCGCGGCGCCCGCGAACGACGAACCCTGGCCCGCAGCGCTCTGCTCGCGCAGCGCGAACCCGCCGGCTTGAGCGACGCCGCACGTCAACGCGCTTACGCTGGCGGCGAGCAACAGGGCGCGCTTGATCTTGAACTGAACCATCTTATACCCCCCTTAACTGTGCGGAACGTTAGGAAGCGAAAGCGCGGCCGTCAACGCGGAGCGCGCGTTTTCAAGGCCATGTTCAGGATTTTCCATGCAGATTCTCACATGAGAGTAGCTTATTGTCCCAGCAACGAGCCTGAAGGGAGGGGGGGCCTTGAACCCGCAGACGTCGACGACGGACGCGTTCGCGCGCGTCATTCTAAACACGATCTCAGCCTGGACCGCACGGATCGAGACGGTCGGCATGCACCATCTGGCTGAGGCCGGGCCGGGATGCGTGATCGCTGTCCACCACGCCTCGCCGCTGGACGCGCCGGCGCTTGCGCGCCTGCTCCCGCAAGACGCCTTGTTCGCCATCGACTGGCGTGACGCCAAACAGCCCTGGGCGCGCCCCTTCATAAATGCGGCGCGGTGCCACCCTGTGCAAACGCCCGATGGAATGGCGCCCCGCGCCCTGGCGCGCAAAGCGGCCCGCGGGCAAACGATCGTGCTGTTCTGCGGCGGCGCGCTTTCGAGCGACGAGCGCGCGAGCGCCTACAAACTCGCAGCCTTCATCGCGCTGCGCGCCGGCGCGACTGTGCTGCATGCCCGCGTGGAGCGCAGCGGCGGCCTGCGGCCGACCACGCGCGTGGCGTTCGCGCCTGCAAAGCGCCTTTCCCCGCCAACGCGTTTGCGCGGGCGCGCGCGCACGCAAGCAGGCGCCGCCGAAGTCTACGACATGGTCTCCGACCTCGCCTTCGCCAGCGCCGATCTCAACCGCACGCTATTCGCCGCATTCGCGCGGGCGTCGCAATCCACGCCACGCGGACGCGCCTTCGTCGAGGATTCGCTCACTGGTCCGCTCGGCGCCGGCAAGGCGCGCATCGGCGCGGCATTGCTAGGCCGCAAGATCATGGCGTTCACCGAGGAGGGAGAGCGCGTCGGCCTTATGCTGCCCAACGCCATTGGCGCGGCGGTCGTCTTCTTCGCCTTGCAGGCCGCCGGCCGCGTGCCTGCGATGCTGAATTTCTCCGCAGGCTCCGCCAATGTGCTCGCTGCCTGCCGGGCGGCTCAATTGCGCGTCGTGTTGACTTCGCGCGCTTTCATCGAAAAGGGCAAGCTCGAGGCGCTCGTGGAAGCCATGGCGCCGCATGTGCGCCTCGTTTATCTGGAAGACGTGCGCGCGACGATCTCGCCCCTCGATAAGCTGCGCGCTATTCTTGAAGCAGGCAAACCGCTCGCAACACGCGCGCCGGACGATCCGGCGGTCATTCTTTTCACCTCGGGCTCTGAAGGGGCGCCCAAGGGCGTCGCGCTATCCCATCGCAATCTGCTCGCCAATGTGGCGCAAATTCACGCACGCGCGGACCTCACCTGCGACGATATCGTGTTCAACGCTCTGCCGGTGTTCCATTCCTTCGGGCTCACGGCCGGCCTGCTCCTGCCGACGCTCTCGGGCATGAAATGCTTCCTTTATCCCTCGCCACTGCATTACCAGCAGATTCCCGAACTGGTGCACGCGACCCAAGCCACCGTGATGTTCGGCACAGATACGTTCCTCAACGGTTATGCGCGCGCCGCGAAGGACCACCAGTTCGCAAGCGTTCGCTATCTTGTGGCGGGCGCCGAAGCGGTAAAGGAAGGCACGCGCAAAATGTATCGCGAACGTTTCGGCGTGCGCATTCTGGAAGGTTATGGCGTGACGGAGGCTGCGCCAGTGATTTGCTCTAACACGCCCATCATCAACCGCGATGGCAGCGTGGGCCGCCTGGTCGCGGACGTGGAGGCGCGGCTCGATCCTGTCCCTGGCATTGATGAAGCCGGACGCCTGTTCGTGCGCGGCCCAAATGTAATGCTCGGCTATTATCGCGCCGACGCGCCAGGCGTTCTGGAGCCGCCGAAAGACGGCTGGCACGACACGGGCGACATCGTCGCCATCGATGAGGAAGGCTTTCTCTCGATCCGCGGCCGGGCCAAGCGCTTTGCGAAAATCGCGGGCGAAATGGTGTCGCTGGCGGCGGTCGAGAGCATGTGCGCGGACCTGTGGGAGGACGAGCCCCTCGCCGTCATGGCCGCGCCCGACCCGCGCAAGGGCGAACGGCTCGTGCTGCTCACCTCGCGCTCGGGCGCCACGCGCGAGGACGTGATGAGCCACCTGCGGCGCAGGGGCGCGACGGAGCTGATGATCCCCTCAGAACTGGTCGTCCTGCCGGAGTTTCCGATGCTCGCATCCGGCAAGACCGATCTCGTCGCGCTCGACCGCATCGTGCGCGAGCGCGCCAGCGCGGCGTGAGGCGCCTCAGGGCTTGAACGGCCCCAGCGCCTTCACCGCCGCGTCAACAAAGGAATGGTCGACGATTTTCGACACGTCGACCTTGCCCTGCACGAGACCCTGTGAGGCGTAGAAGTCCACGTCCCGCTGCAGGCTCTCCACGTTCACGCGCCCGTCGGGATCCATGCCGGTCGGCGTGATCTTGCGCAACAGCTCAGCGCTCTTGACGGACGTGTATTCGGTGAGGATCGCGATCACCTCGTCGGCGGTCTCCCCCGCAAGCCGTCCATCCTTGAGCGCGCGCACATAGAAGCGGATGCCGCGCAGATAGGCGCGCATGAAGCGCTCCGCATCGGCGCGCCGCGCGATGAAGTGATCCCCATAGATCAGGGTCGCGATTTGATGATTGGGATAAATCTGATCGTCGCGCATCACTTCGACGGCGGCGCCGCGCTCAACAGCGAGAGTGGCGATGGGCTCAATCGTCGCGCCCGCGTCAACGGATTTGTTCTGCAGCGCGGGGAAGTGATCGGGAAATCCGAGATTGATCACCTCGACGTCGGAATATTTGAGCCCCACGGAGGTCAGCATTGCGTTCAGCATGGCGGTGTTGCTGACGCCCGGCGCATTGCCCGCGACTTTCATGCCCTTGAGATCGGCAAGCCCCTTGAAGCGCCCTGATTCCACAAGATCCTTGCGCACGATGAGCTTGGTCGCGCCATAGCCGGGCGTCGACTGCGCCTTGTCGGCGACGATCCGGATGTTGATGTTGCGCGCCACCGCATTGTACATGCCCGCCGCCGGCGAGCCTGCTCCGACTTCCAGCTGGCCGGCGCCCAAAGGCGCCACCATCACGGCCGCGGAGTTGAACGTGGTCATAGTGACCGCGAGTCCTTCGTCCTTGAAGAAGCCCTTCTTGTCCGCGATGAACAGGGGCGCGTCGCTGATGGCGCCGAGGGTGCCGACGCGCACAGGCGCCTGCGCCGCGGCGCTGGCCGCGCACAGCGCGGCTCCCGTCAGCGACAAGATGAACGAACGAATGCTTGCGGACCCTCGCATGACCCCTCCCCTTTGATGACGAACGCGCGTCGCCTGCTTCACACCTGCGCGCCGAAGCGCTCGCCGCTGCCAACTTTATAGCGCTGCTCGGACACGTCCGTGCGCCCGCCTTCCGTGGCGCCCTGCGTGTAAGCCGCCACCTGCAGCAATTCGAGGTCGCCCTCGCCGCAATTCTCGAACCAATAGCGCGAGAAGCGCGGGGTGAACGTGCCCTCCATCGGCCCGAACTCGCCGATTACAACATCGCCGGGCCCATAGAAGCGCACCCGCCCCTTCAGCACCATCCAGAAGGAATCCATCCGCTTGTGATAATGCAGATTGTTCTCGCCGCCGTTTTGCTTGACCACCTGCACCGCCGCTTTCAGGAGATCGGTGCGGGCAAGGCCAACAAACCCCTTGCCGGCGTTCACGGCTTCCGGCTTCGCATAGGAGAATGTTCGGGTTTTGCCTTCCGCCTCGCGGTGCTGCGCCTCGAGTTCGGGATCTGTTTGCTTAAGTTCACTCATGTCGTCCTCCCACAGGCCCGCGTCTGGCGCGCATTTGCAGACAGATTAGCCGTCCCACACGCCTGCGCAAGCCTGCGCTGGGAAGCTCCGCCCGACGACGCTTGAACGCCGCAGTTCGCCCCTGGCCTTGACGCATGGACGGGGAAACACGATCCTCGCGCCAACACAAAGCCATTCGGGAAGGGAAACGTCCATGAAAAACCGGCCTTTCGGATCCAGCCGGGGCGTCCGCGCCGCTGTCGCAGCGTGGGCAGGGGCCGCAGCTCTCGCCTTTTGCGCAGGCCCCGCGACAGCCGACCCCATTGCAGACTTTTACAAAGGCAAGCAGGTGCAGGTGATCGTCGGCTATGGCACCGGCGGCGGCTATGACGTTTACGCCCGCGTGATCGCTCGTCATTACGCCAAACACCTGCCCGGCGCGCCCACTCTGGTGGTGCAGAACATGCCCGGCGCAGGCAGCCTGCGCGCCGCCAACCATCTTTACGTGAACGCGCCAAAGGATGGCACGGCCTTCGGCACCTTCGCCCGCAATATGCCGCTGCTGGGCGTGCTGGGCGGCAACAAGAACGTTCAGTTCGATCCCCGCAAGTTCACCTGGCTCGGCTCTCCCTCTAGCGCGCAGGACGACGCCTATATGCTGTTCGTGCGCAAGGACTCGAAAGTGAACACGATCGAAAAGGCGCGCGACATGAAAGGCGAGCCGCTCGTGATCGGCGGCACGGCGGAAGGCGCGACCGGCAACGACATCGCCTATCTGATCCGCGACACTGTGGGGCTGAACCTGAAGCTGATCGCCGGCTATCCAGACGGCGGGGCCATCTTCATCGCGATCGAGCGCGCCGAGCTCGACGGACGCTTCGTCGGCCTTTCGGCGGTGGCGTCCAACAAGCCCGAATGGCTGAAGCCCAACGGCATCGTGAAGCCGCTGCTGCAATTCGCGCGCAGCACGCGCCACCCCGATTATCCCGATGCGCCGACCGCACGCGAACTCGCCAAGGATCCAGAGGCGCGCAAGCTCATCGAGCTCGCCGAAATCCCCTACATGCTCTCCCGCCCCTACGCCGCGCCCCCAGGCGTGCCGGCGGACCGCGCCGCCGCCTTGCAGAAAGCCTTCATGGAGACCACGAAGGACAAGGAGTTTTTGAGCGACGCCGCCAAACTCGGGCTCGACGTGAGTCCTGTCGGCCCTGATGAGGCGATGGAGATGCTGAACATGCTCGCCGACGCGCCTGAGAACCTGAAGGAGCAATTGCGCAAGCTGCAGACCGGCGGCTGAGCGCGCCGGCCCGCTTTACGCAAGCCCGCCGCAGGATTACCCTGCGGCGAGCTCCGGGAGGCCTCATGCACATCATCGACTCGCACTTTCACTGGTGGCCCCGTTCCGTTTTTGAGACGCTGTGCAAGCGCCAAGGCTTTCCGCGCGCGCAGCCCAATGACAAAGGCTGCTACACCTGCATCCTGCAGGACGGCGCCGATTATGTGATGAACTCCTGGCCCGACTGGTTCGATCTCGACGAACAATTCGCGCATATGGATGGGCTGGGCCATAGGGTCGACGCCGTGGGCTCCATCGGCCCCTTCTCCGTCTATTTCTCCGCCCTGCCGGTGGAGGAAGGACGCGACCTCGCGATCCAGTGGAATGAGGAGATGGCCTGGGCGCAACGGCGCTACCCCGGCCGTTTCTGGGGCTCGGCCGCCATCCCGTTCCAGAACGAGAAAGTGGCGATGGACGTGCTGGAGGACGCCATCGGCCGCCTCGGGCTGATGGGCGTGAACCTGCCGGGCTCGGTGGGCTTCGACCCGCGCATCGACGCAGGGCGGATGCAATCCTTCTATGCGCGCTGCGCCGAACTGGGCCTGCCCGTCTTCCTCCACCCCACTGACGCCGTCTTCAACCATATGCTCGACGGCTACAACGGCGCGCTGCATCTCTCGCTCGGCCGCGTGATCGAGGTCAGCGTCGCCGCGATGCGGCTCGTTCTGTCGGGCACGCTGGAGCGCCATCCCGAGTTGAAGATCGTGATGTCGCATACGGGCGGCGCCCTGCCCTATCAATCCGGCCGCATGGACAAGAACACCAAAGGCGCGAAACTGCCGCGCCCCGCAAGCGAATATCTGCACCGCATGTACACCGACACGGTGAGCCCCCATGCGGCCGGCATCAAATTCGCCATCGAATATTACGGCGTGGATCGGGTGATGTATGGCACCGATTATCCCTGCTGGGATCCGGCCGCCTGCCTGAAGCTGATCGACGAGATCGGCCTTTCCGACGCCGACAGGCAGAAGATTTTCTACGACAACGCGCGGCGTATCCTCAACCTGCGCGACCCCGCGCCGGCAAAGCCCGCGATCAGGGAAGCCGCGCCCGCCAAGTGAGCAAGCGCGCGCGGACGCCTCAGGCGATCAGCCGCGCGCCGCGCCAGCGCAGACCCGCGACGTCGAGCTCCACATTAAGCACGAATGGCGAGGCGGCGTCGAAACCTTCCGTCGCGCCATCGGCGCTCGCAACCGCCGCAAGCGGATAAGAGCCGCGCGCCTGTTCGGCGCTCCAGTCTTTCACGACGCCCACGCCTGCAAACGCGCGCGCGACCGCGGCGGCGAGAGTCTCTGCGGCCCGAATCTCAAAAGCCGAAAGCGCAGCCTGCGCTTGCGCAAAAGCCTTTTGCGCCGCAGGTTCGCTGACGAAGGAGCGCGCGCAGCGGCTCCACACGCCCTTATAGGCGACGGACACGCGCAGCGCGAAAGCGGAGCCGAACGCATGGGGCCGATCAGCGCGCAGGAAGCCGCCCTGCTTGGCGAGATCAGGCGCAAGGGTGACGAAACATTCCTCCGCCCCGCCAAGCCGTGCGGCCTGTTCGCAGGCCGCGACAAGCGCGAGCGGCTCCACCGCGGCCTCACCTGACACCGCATCGAGGCTCGCGCGCGCCAACGCATCCGCGCGCAGCATAAGGCCGCGCTCTGCGGCGTCCGCCCCCGCGCGCGCGGACTCATAGGCCGCCGACGCGTCGAGCAGACGCACGCCCGGCGCATCCTTGAGGAAGGTCTGCGCGTGCCCTGCGGGAAAGCCATCAAGCTCGAGCACGCCAACGCGCACAGCGCCGGCCTGCACAAGCTTCTCCGCCACAAGCGCCGGCGGGCGCGGCGTCGTCGTCACTTCGCCTTGAGGCATGACGGATGAGATCCATTCAGCCACGCGTTTGGAAAGCGCGGTGGCGAAGATCGGCGCGCCCTCGCGCAGAACAAGCACAAGGCCTTCGTTCCAATAGGGCGTGAAGCCGGTCAGCCAGCACACGGCGGCGCCGCGCGCGATATTGGTGTAGGCGACGAAAGCATCGAGATTTTCGTCACGCATGCGCGCGCGCAGGCGCGACAGACGCGCCTCAAGCGCCTCGCGCGGCAGTTCCGCGGCGTCCCAGGCCATCAATCCACGACGCATCTCGCCCTCACTGCACGCTGAAGAGTTCTTGCGGCGTGCCGCAGAGATTTTCGCTTCCCCCCTCGCGGACGATCAGCGAATCTCCCAGCACCAGATAACCCACTTCGGGATGATACGTATTGGGATGCACAATGATCGTCATGCCAGCTTGCAGGGGAATCTCAACGTCTTCGAGAATTTGCGGCTTCTGGTCGGGGAACAGCCCCATCCCGTGACCGCGCACGCGCGTGTATTCAGACGTCGTGTACTGGCCGAGGTCGTATTTACGAAAAACGTCGTTCTCAGCCTTCGCCACGCTGGCCGCCGTCACGCCCGCCTTCGTCACGGCGATGCCGGCGCGCATCGCCTCCAGATAGACGTTGAACGCACGCTTCTGCGCCTCACTGGCCTCGCCCACCACGAGCGTGCGGCAGATCTGCGCGTAATAGCCTTCGAAACAGGGCGTGAGCTCAGTCGTCACCATGTCCCCCTGCTTCAACACCTTGCCGCCGGGAGGCGCCATGCCGCGCACCTCCTGCCCGCCAACGCCGATGATCATGAAGTTCTCGGGCACGCCTTTGGTGCGAAAGAACGCCTCGATCTCCGCGATCAGCTCATAATCCTTGCGACCGGGCCGCGCGGCCGCGCGAAACACCGCATAACCCTCGTCGGCGAGCTGTGCGGCGCGGCGCACGCAGGCGATCTCCGCTTCGAGCTTCGTCATGAGCAGGCGCTCGATTATTTTCGCGCCGTCGTTCACGCGCAGGTCCGCGTCGCCATGCAACAGGCCGTAAGGCAGCAGATGGAATGGCGCCGCAGCGATCACCCGATTGCCTGCGCGACCGAGCCGCGCCTTGGCCTCGCGCACCAGCGCGGGCGCGAATGCGACCTCGCAGGACAGGCCCTCGCTGCGCGCGCGCTCGCATTCCGCAGGATCATCGAGCAATAGAACGGCGGAGCCATCGGGATGCACCAGCGCGACGCCCTGGCCTTCCTGAATGCCGAAATCCACGGCGTAGCGCAGATGGTCCGCGTGCCAATTGTTCCCGAAGACGAGAAGAAGATCGACGCCTTCGCGTTTCATCGCTTCAGACAGGGCGCCCTGACGGGCTGCGAACGCCGCCGAAATCATGCTTGGCCTCATGCGGTGAGGGAGGACGGCACGCCCGCCTGCGCGCGCCAGCCGTAGTACTCGCGCGCCTTCTCGGCGGAGACGAAACCTTCCGCCACGTCGCGCGCCACGAGCGCGAGCGCGCGGGCGGCGGGATCGCCGAACCCGCCCCCGCCCGCGGTGAGGAAGGTCACGGCGTCGCCCTTCGCGAGCGGGATTTCCGTGCCCTTGAACACAATACGTTCGGGCCCTTCCTGCGGGCGCACGATGGCGACGTTATGCGCGCCTTCGCGCCCACCGCCGAGGCCCCACGGGGGAACCTTGGTGCGCTCGCAATTGATCGTCACCTTGCAGGGCACGAGCGTGCGATAGGTGATCTTGACGCCGAGCCCGCCGCGGAACGCGCCGGGGCCGCCGGAATCCTCGCGCAACGCATGTTCCTCGACCAGAACCGGATAGCGGATCTCCTGCAGCTCGACCGGCGAGTTGCGCACATCGCCCTGACATACGGAGACGCTCGCATCCTCGCCGTCTTCGCTCGGCCGTCCGCCCCAGCCGCCGCCGAAAATGTTGAGCAGGAGAAACCGGCTGCCGTCTTCGCGAAAGCCATAGAAAGAGCACCCGCCCATGTCGCCCTTATGGGCGGCGGGAATCATTTTCGGCAACGCCGGCGCCAACGCCTTGAGGATCGTGTCGATGGTCGTGGGCAAGGCGATGCTCCACAAGCCGATGGCCGCCCCCGGCCGCGCGCTGACGATCGTTCCCTCCGGGATCACCACGTCAAGCGCGCGGAAACAGCCCTCGTTCACGTCGAGGTCGGGCGAGGTGATCGCCTTGAAGGCGACGCGCGCGGCCGCGATGCCGCCGGACTTGCCGGAATTCAGAGGCGAATGCGTCTGCGGATTCATCTGCGAGAAGTCGACCGTCATGGTCGATCCCTTGATGGTGACGATCGTCTTGATCCTGATCGGTTGATCGAGATTGCGCCCGTCGTTGTCGAGCGCGCTCTCGGCTTCGTAGACGCCGTCTGGAATTTGCTCGATGACCTTGCGCACTTTGATGTCGGCCTGTTCCCAGACCTTCTCGATGCAGGCCTCAACCGTGGCGCGACCATAGCGCTGCACGAGTTCGCCATAGCGCCGGGCGCCAAGCTGGCAGGAGGCCACCTGCGCGCGCAAATCCCCAAGGCATGCGTCGGGAAAACGCACATTGTCGGAGATGATCTGCCACAGCGTCTCGTTACGCACGCCCGCCTCATAGATTTTCAGCGAGCGCATCTGCAGGCCCTCAGCGAAAATCTCGGTCGTCAGCGACGACCCAAAGCCGATGCGCATGCCGCCGATGTCGACCCAATGGGCGCGGTTGGCGGCGAAGGCGACGAGTTCCCCGTCGACGAAACAGGGCGCGTAGATCACCACGTTGTTGAGATGCTGGCCGCAGACTTCATGGTTCATGATCATGATGTCGCCGGGCTTGAACCCCTCCAGGCCCCAGCGTTTAATGCCGTCCTCAACCGCAACGCCAAGATCGGCGAGGAAGATCGGCAGCCCGCCGCGGTTCTGCGAAATCATCCGCCCCTTGGTGTCGATGAGGCCGCAACAGAAATCGCGCACCTCATAGATCATCATGTTATAGGCCGCCTTGCACAGGGCGTTGCCCATCTCGTCGGCGTAGGCGACGATGGAATTGCGGACCACTTCGACGGTGATGGGATGCGCTTCTGCGCTCTTGGTCTTATTCGACATGGGTTCAGCCCTTCTGGGCGAGATCGACGATGAGATGGCCCGCGTGCGTCACGGTCACCCTGTCGCCGGGATGGATGAGGATCGTGGAATTGGGCTCCTCGATCACGGCGGGGCCGACGATCGACATGCCCGCAGGCATCGACGGGCGCCACAGCACGCGCGCCTTCAAAGGCCGGGCGGGATCGTCATAGACCACCTCGCGCTCGCCCTCCTCCGCCTTGTCGGTCGGCGTCCATGGCTCCGTGAGCCAGGCTTCGGCGATTGTGTCATTGCGCGCGGCGGTGAGCACGAGGCGCAGGTTGACGATCTCAAGACTCTCCTCAATCGCCGCCTGCCCATAGCGCTGATCATGCTCCACGTGGAACAATTCACGCACGCGGCTTGTGTCGCCGGTGAGCATAGCGGGCGAGGAAATGGGAATGGAGAGCGCGTGCTCCTGCCCCACGTAACGCAGATCAGCGTAGAAACGGAAATCCGCGACCTCATTCGCCACGCCGTCGCGCTCCATCTGCGCGCGCCCCTCCCGGCCGAGTTCAGCGAACACGCGCTCGACGAGCGCCGCATCCAGCGCGCCGAGCCGGCCGACGAGCGTGCGCACGAAATCCTGCCGCCATGACGCCATCAACATGCCGAGCGCCGAGAACGTGCCTGGCAGTTTCGGGATGACCACGCGCGGGATGAAAATCTCGCGCGCGATGGCGAGCGCGTGCAGCGGGCCAGCGCCGCCAAAGGCGATCATCGCCGTGTCGCGCGGGTCAACGCCCTTGTTCACCGACACGGCGCGCACCGACAGCGACATATTGGCGTCGGAAATGGTGGCGACGCCCAGAGCGGCCTCCATGGCGGAAAGGCCGAGCGGCTTGCCCACCTTCTCGTCCAGCGCGCGGCGCGCGGCCGCAACATCGAGCCGCATGGCGCCGTTGAGGAAGCGTTCGCCATTGATGCGGCCGAGCACCAGATCGGCGTCGGTGACGACCGGGTCGAGCGAGCCATTGCCATAGCAGGCCGGCCCAGGGTCGGCGCCCGCGCTCTTGGGGCCAACGTGCAGGCCGCCGGCCTGATCGACCCAGGCGATGGAGCCGCCGCCGTTGCCGACTTCGACGATGTCGACGACCGGCAATTGCATCGGCTGCCCGTCAGCGGGCTCGCCGATCACATAACCATCCTCAATCGCGGGCTGGCCGCGCGTGATGAGCGAGGATTTCGCAGTCGTCCCGCCCATGTCGAAGCCGATGCATTGCTCAAGGCCGAGATGCACGGCGAGCTTGCCGGCGCCTATCATGCCAGCGACGGGACCGGATTCCATCATCGAGACGGGCTGCTCGCGCGCCTGCGCCAGCGACATCACGCCGCCGTTCGAGCGCATGATGTGGGCCTTGCCGCCAAAACTCTCGCCGCGCAGATAGCTCTCGAGCGTGCCAAGATAATCGCGCACGCGCGGACCGACGAAAGCGTTGAGCACAGTCGTGGACGTGCGCTCATACTCGCGGAACTCGCGCAAGATCTCGTGGCTGAGGGTGACGAACAATCTCGGCGCCTTGCGACGTAGAATGTCACCAACGAGCCGCTCATGGGCGGGATTGGCGTAAGCGTGCAGGAAGCACACCGCCGCGGCTTCCACCCCCTGCGCCAGCAATGCGTCCGCGACCCGCTCCACCTCGGAAGGATCGATGGCGGTCAATACGTCCCCGGCCGCGTTGATGCGCTCGCTCACCTCCAGCGTGAGCGCGCGCTCGACGAGGGGCTTGGGACGATGGAACCACAGATTGAACGCGTCGATGCGATTGCCGCGGCCGATGGCGTAGACGTCGCGAAAGCCGCGCGTGGTGATGAGCGCGGTCTTCGCGCCCTTGCGCTCCAGAACCGTATTGATGGCGATGGTCGAACCGTGCAGAACTTCGCCGAGCTTAGGCAGATCGCAATGGGCGAGCGAAAGCGCGTTGGCGACGCCGCGCGTGGGGTCCGACGGGGTTGTGGACGTCTTCGAGATGACGATTTTTCCGTCGATGCAGCCGACCAGATCGGTGAACGTTCCGCCGATGTCTACGCCTACGATATTCATTCCTTCACCGATGCCTTGAGGGCGTGCGTGCGCCGCATGCCTGGAGTGAGCCTTTTCTCCGCAATGCGGACGAGTTCATTGAAGACGACGGCGATGGCCGCGAGACAGCCGATCAGGGCGAAGAGCGGCGCCGGATTGTAGCTTTCGGCGAACACGCGCGTGTAATAGCCAACACCCCCTTGCGAGACGTAGAGTTCCGCAAGGATGACGCCGAGCAGCGTCATCGTCATGCTAAGGCGCAGGCCAGTGAAAAGGCTTGGAACCATATGCGGCAGCACGACATAGCGCACGATATCGACGCGCGAGGCGCCCATGGAGCGCGCGGCGCGCAAGTGCAGCTCCTTCACGTCGCGCATGCCCGCCACCACGTTCACGATGATCGGGAACACGCCATGGCTGAGACCGAAGGCGATCTTCGCCGCAGGCCCAAGGCCGAACATCAGGATCACGAGCGGAAGCAGGGAGACCTGAGGAATTGCGTAGAGCAAAAGGACGATGGGAAAGAAGGCGCCGCGGCTGAAGCGCGACGCTCCCACCGCGAGGCCAACAAGCACGCCAATCAGGATCGACAAGGCGTAAGCGGCGGCGATCTCGACGACGCACATATATAGCGCGTCCATCACCTTCTGCTCCGGCAGGATCTCCTTGCGCAGAGCCTCCAGGATCGCAGTGGGCGGGCGCATGAAAGCGGGATCTGCGAATCCGCGCCCATAAATTTCAAGCGCGACGACAATGCCCGCGAGCAAGAGGATGCGCAGGCCAAGCGCGCTGCGCATGAGACGCCGCAGGGGCGTATCCGCAGCGGCCGAGGGAGCGGCGATAACGGGAGCGCTCATCGACTACCTCGCCCTGATGCGGTTTTCGACGCCGTAAACGATCATGTTCAGCGTCACCGAGGTGAGGATCACGAACATGATCCAGGCGTACATGCGGGCGGGCTCCATAAGTTCGGCCGAGAGCGCGATGTTGCGGCCAACGCCAGCGACCGAGGAAATCGTCTCCCCGCCCAGCACGGATGCGAAGCAGATGAAAAAGCCGATGCGCATGCCGGTGATGAGGACCGGCATGGCGCCGGGCAACAGCACGTGTCGGAACGTGTCCCACGCATTGGCGCCCATGGAGCGCGCGGCGCGCAGATAGCGCTCCTCGGCTTTCGAGAAGGCCGCAATCGTGTTCAGCACGATTGGAAAGAAGGCGTAAGTGGCGCCATAGGCGACCTTCGAGCCCGCGCCGATGCCGAAGAAGAGAATGAACATCGGCAGGAACAGGGTGATCGGGATCGTGAACAGGCCGGACAGGATCGGTTCGAGCACGCGCATCGCGAGCTTCGAGCGCGTGATCGCATAGCCTGCAAGCACGCCCGCGACCAAAGCGATGGCGAAGGCCTTGCCAATGGTCGTCAGCGTCACGGTGACGGCCGACCAGAAGGCCTGCGTGCCGACGAGCCGGTCAATCGCCGCCATCACTTCGCGCGGCGGCGGCAGGAACAGGCGGCTGACGCTGCCCGTTTCGCTCGCAAGGTACCAGGCGCCGGCGACGATGGCGACGAAGGAGAGCTGGATCGAGCGCGCCGCGAAGGAGGAGCCTTCCATGGCTCAAACTCCCTGAGCCTGCGGATCGCGCTGCGCCGCAACCGTCGCGCGGATCTCGTCGCGCAGCAGGGCGTAGCACTCATTGCGCAATTCGCTGAAACGCGGCTCAAGCATAAAGTCCGGCGAACGCGGATGGGCTTCGTTCACGTCGATGATCGTCTTGATCTTGCCCGGTCGCGCTGTCATGACCGCGATGCGATCCGACAGGAACACGGCCTCCGCGAGAGAATGGGTGACGAAGACGATGGTCTTGCCGGTCGCCGCCAGCAATTGCGACAAGTCTTCGCCAAGCACCATGCGGGTCTGCTCGTCGAGCGCGGCGAAAGGCTCGTCCATCAGCAGGATGTCGGTGCCGACGCAAATGCCGCGCGCCATGTTCACGCGCTGACGCATGCCCACCGACAATTGCTCCGGGTAATGGCGCGCGAAGGACGCCATGCCCACCGCGCGCAGCGCCGCCATCGCGCGGTCGTCCCATTCCGCGCGCGCGATGCCCTGAAACTTGAGCGCGATGTGGAAGTTTTCGATCACCGTGTACCAGGGGAACAGCGTGCTCTCCTGAAACACGAAGGCGATCTTGTCAGGATGCGGCTCGCCATCGACCGGGCGCCCGTCCACGGTGCACATTCCCGTCGTCGGCTTGAACAGGCCGCCTACGATGTTGAGCAGCGTGCTCTTGCCGCAGCCTGAAGGCCCGAGCAGGCAAACGAACTCGCCCTTGCGGATGTCGAGCGACACGTCGTCAAGCGCGAGCACGGAGTCAGCCTGCCCCGCCCCGCCGAAACGCTGCGTCACGTTGCGAATGGAAATCGCGATATCGTTCATGGAACCCTCAAAAAGGCGGCCGGGCGCGAGAGCCCGGCCGATGCGTGTCTGCTTACAGCTTCACGGGAGCGAAGCCGGGCAGGAACAATTCCTTCGCTTCGGGCACGCGGTCGAGAATGCCGAGGTCTTTCAGGGAATGGCGGATCGTCTCGACGGCTTTAGGATTAAAGGCGCCGTCGAACGACATCATGCTGATTTCGTAATCATAGCTCGACTCAATCACGGATTCGGGCAGCTTCATCGTCTGGGCGATGAACTTCACCGTCTCCGCGCGATTGTCGCGCATATAGGCCGCGGTGCGGAACCAGGCGCGCAGGAAAGCGTGCACGAGGTCAGGCTTGTCGGCGATCAGCTTGCGATGGGCGAAGATCACATGCGTGTGGAAATCAGGCACGGCGTCGCCGAACGTGGCGAGCAGACGGCCTTCGCCGGCCTCCACGAGATTGAACGTCTCCTGAATTGAGTTCACGCTGCCGGCGAGTTCGCCGGACTTCATGGCCGCGAGACGCGTGCGCATTTCGCCCATGGGCGTCACTTCGATGCCTTCCGGCCCCCAGCCCTTCGTGTCGGAGAGCTTGCGGGTGAGCCAGTCGGTGAGAGAGCCGGCGGTCGTTACGCCGATGCGCTTGCCCTTGAGGTCGTCGACGCTCTTGATGGGCCCGTTCTTCAGCACGACGAGCGACATGTTGCGCGGCTCGCTCGCCATGGCGGCGACGGCGATGCCGGGCACGCCCTTCGCGGCGTATCCCATGCCCGGTCCAGACCCCAGGCCAATGTCGATGGCGCCTGCGGCGAGCGCCTGCTGCATCTGCCCGTCTCCGCGGAACACAGAGATTTCAGCGTCGATGCCGGCGGCGGCGAAGAAGCCCTTCGCCTTGCCGTAATCGGCGCCGCTGAAGGGGAACGATGAGCCGATCGACTTGCCGATGCGGAGTTTCTGATTGGCGAAGGCGGGGCGCGTCCCCAGGCCCAGGCCAACGGCGGCGGCGCCTGCGAGCGCGGCGCGACGGGTGATTTGCATAAGTCCCTCCCCTCATCCGGGAATCTGCGTTCCCGGCAGTCATTCCACGCCTGCGCCAGCCCTCTGGCAAGCCGGCGGGCAGGCTTGGTCAATCATAGCCTATGGGCTATAAGTTAGATCATGATACGTCTCACAGGGCGGAAACTGCAGGTTCTGGTGGCTATCGCCGAGACGGGCTCCTTCGCGGGCGCGGCGCGGCGGCTTGGCATAGCTCAGCCCTCCGTGAGCGCCCATGTGCAGGCGATCGAGCGGGACGCGGGCGTGACCCTGTTCGAGCGGGCGAGCGGCCGGCAGGCGAGCCTGACCGAGGCCGGGCGCAGCGTGCTCGACCATGCGCGGGAGTCGCTCGCGCTCGCGAGCAAGCTTGAGGAGGAGCTCGACGCGCGCGGCAGTTCGGCGGCCTCGACGATCTCTTTCGCCTGCCAGCGCTCCCTCGCGCACACCATGCTGCGGGCGCCGCTGGCCGCTTACGCCCGCGAGCGGCGGGACGTGCGCCTTTCCGTGCGCATCGCATTTCAGGAGGAGGTTCTTGCGGCCGTGCGCATGGGGGCGGCGGACCTCGGCTGCCTCATCAGCGATTCAGACCCCGACGACCTGCCCTCGATCCTGCTCGGCCGGCAGCGCTTCGTGGTGTTCGCGGCGCCCGACCATGCGCTGGCGGGGCGCGCGCGCTTGTCTCCGGCCGAATTGTCGAAGGCGGATTTCGTCGGCCCAGTGGCCTCCTCCCTGTTCGGCCGCACCCAGAAGCGCCTGCTGGCGCGGGTGGGCGTGGAGCGCATGAACATCGTCGCCGAAGGCACCGAATTCTCCCTCGTGCGCGACCTCGTCATGGCCGGCGTCGGGCTTGGCTGCTCCCTCTATCCTTCCGTGGAGGCCGACGTGGCCGCAGGCCGCATCGCCGTGCTTGATCTCGACGCGCCCCCGCTGCACCTCGACACGCGTCTGCTGATGAACCCCAAACGGGCCAAGAACCGGAAGGTGGCGGAATTCGCCGATTTCCTCGCGGCGCGCGCGGCGCTCGCCTCCGCGGCCTCGCCGGCGCAAAGCGCTGACGACTAAAGTCGTAAGACTCGGTTGACAATTTCAGAAGCCTGAAGCGTGGTAAGCGCTTGAGCACGACGTCGAGGAGGGGCCATGGGCGGTTTGCTCGCCATCAGTCGAGGGATCGACTGGCTGAACGAACGGTTCGGCTCGTTATGCGACTATATGCTCGCAGCCGCGTGCTTCATCAGCGCAGGCAACGCGTTCATGCGCTACGCCTTCAGCTATTCCTCCAACGCTTATCTTGAGATCCAGTGGTATCTCTTCGGCGCGGCCGTCATGCTGGGCGCCTCCTACACGCTCAAGCGCAACGAGCACGTGCGCGTGGACGTGGTCTACGGCCAGCTCTCCGACCGCGGGCGCCTCTGGGTGGATCTGTTCGGCTTCATTGTCTTCCTTCTGCCCGTCACGCTCATCATGCTCTATCTCAGCGTACCCTTCTTCGGGCGCTCCTTCGCCAGCGGCGAAGTGTCGATGAACGCCGGCGGCCTCACTTTGTGGCCGATCAAGCTGATGCTGCCGCTCGGCTTCTTCATGCTGCTCCTGCAGACGCTCTCCGAGCTGATCAAACGCGTCGCCGCGCTCGCCGGCGCGATCGAGCTGGAGACGAAATACACCAAGCCTCTTCAGTAAGCGGGCGGACCCTCATGTTTCAATATGGCCTCATCCCCCCGCTGATGTTCGTCGGCATGATTTGCTTCATGCTGATCGGTTTTCCGGTGGCGTTCTCGCTGGCCGCCGTCGGGCTGTCGTTCGGCTTCATCGGCGTGGCGACGGGCCATTTTGAATGGGCGTTCCTGCAGGCGCTGCCGCTGCGCATTTTCGGCATTTTGTCGAACGACCTGCTGCTCGCCATTCCCTTCTTCACCTTCATGGGCGCCATTCTTGAGCGCTGCGGCCTCGCGGAAGACCTGCTTGAAGGCACGGGCCAATTGTTCGGCGCATGGCCGGGCGGGCTCGCCGTCGCGGTCGTGATCGTGGGCGCCATTCTGGGCGCCATCACCGGCACGGTGGCCGCCTCCGTCATCGCCATGGGCGTGATCTCGCTGCCCGTGATGATGCGCTACGGCTACGACATGAAGTTCGCCACCGGCGTGATCGCCGCCTCCGGCACGATCACGCAATTGATCCCGCCCTCTCTGGTGCTGATCGTGCTGGCGGACCAATTGGGCCGCTCCGTGGGCGACATGTACAAGGGCGCCATCGGCCCCTCGCTGCTGCAAGTCGGCATTTTCCTCGCCTATATCGCCTTCCTTGCGATCACCAAGCCGCATCTCATGCCCCCCATTCCGCCGGAGGCGCGCGAGCCTTTCGGCTGGAAACTGCTCAAGCGCGTGCTGTGGGGCATGGTGCCCTCCATCGTGCTCATCTTCCTTGTGCTGGGCACGATCTTCATGGGGCTCGCGACGCCGACGGAAGCCGGCGCCATGGGCGCGGTGGGCGCGATCGCGCTGGCGGCTCTGCACGGCCGCCTCACCTGGGATCTCGTGCGTCAGGCGATGACATCCACCATGACGCTGACGTCGATGGTTGTCTTCATTCTGCTCGGCGCGACGGTCTTCAGCCTCGTGTTTCAGGGCATGGACGGCGGGCGCTGGATCGAACATCTGCTGTCGGGCCTGCCGGGCGGCAAGATCGGCTTCCTGATCTTCGTGAACATCTTCGTGTTCGTCCTCGCCTTCTTCCTCGACTTTTTCGAAATCGCCTTCATCGTCATCCCGCTTCTGGCACCGGTGGCCGTGAAGCTCGGCATCGATCTGATCTGGTTCGGCGTGCTGTTGTGCGTGAACATGCAGACGTCGTTCATGCATCCGCCTTTCGGCTTCGCGCTGTTCTATCTGCGCGGCATCGCGCCGCCGCAGGTGAAGAGCTCCGACATTTATCTGGGCGCGATTCCCTGGGTCGTGCTCCAGCTCATCCTCGTGGCGATCGTGATCTTCTGGCCGGAGTCCGTCACCTATTGGCTGGATTCTGGTCCGAAGGTCGATCCGAACTCCGTGCGCATCGAGGTGCCGCTCGACGATCTGGCGCCGCCCACGCTCAATTTCAAATAGCGCGGGCGCGCCGCACTGCTTACGCTGAAGGCGTAAGCCGCGACGATTGCGCTGCGGCCGCCGCTTCGCCATGATGCCTCCCGGGAGGATGACATGCGCAAGCATCGGGCCGCAGCGCTCGCTTTGTGCGTTCTCGCACTGACGTCAGCGCCGGCGCGCAGCCATCCCCATGTCTATGTCGATTATGAAATGGCGCTTGAGGTCGCTGAAGACGGCGTCTTGAGACGGATTCATTTCGACTGGACCTTTGACGATCTCTACTCAGCCTTCCTCCTGCAAGGCGCCCCGCGCCCGGACGGCGCCGCGCGCGAGGCCGCTCTGCTGCGCATCGCCGAAGACATCGTGGACAAGCTCGAAGACGTGAATTACTTCACGAGCGTGCGCGCGAGCGACCACGATCTGCAGACCACCGGCGCCGATGGCGTGCGCGCGAGCCTTGCGGATGGCCGGCTGCGCTTGTCGTTCAGCGTGAAGACGCGGGCGCTACGCGCGGACGCGGAGCGCGTCGCGCTGCGTGTCTATGATCCGCAATATATCGTCGCGATGAGCCTCAAGGGCGAGGTGC
>Ga0315903_10000361_pt1 | contig 67952 bp, 73 predicted proteins | sample LakEriMetagenome_7_FD_203524 | JGI IMG/M metagenome (GOLD analysis project Ga0315903, IMG submission 203524) | Freshwater fungal communities from buoy surface, Lake Erie, Ohio, United States - Buoy 2 MA119 | ecosystem: Environmental > Aquatic > Freshwater > Lake | place: USA: Lake Erie, Ohio... | reverse complement strand
TCTTTATTCATTATTTATTCTCACTTTCTAATTTCATATTTTCTTTAGTTAATGCTAACCAAAGTTCGTCTCTTAGACTATCACTAGCCTCTGACAAATCTGTAACGGACACGCCGTTTTCATCTAATTCAACAATTTCTAAATAACCCATTTTTATATCCTAACTTTTTATCTTTGATAAAATCCTATAACAAAGGTCTGACAAAAGTCAAATCCAAACACGGCGTGTCGCAAACTTTGGGGGGTGATGTTCGTCACATCTTAACTGTACTAAATGTCCGTTTCGCCCCGAGCGTGTCGAGTTGCTTTTTGTCAGGGGTATATGATAAGGTAAAAATAACTACAAACAAAGGAAATAAAAAATGATGACCAGACAACACTTTGAAAAAGTTGCTTCTCTATTAAAACAATTTAAGGATGAAATTCCTCAAACTACTTTTGAAGAAATCGTTATGGAATTTGGCGATTTATTTTTAGCAGAAAATGAAAGATTTAATGACGCTAAATTTCAAGAGGCTTGCGGAATTACCTGGCCTACTTTCGTTAGGTTGTAACATACCCTGCCCCCCTGCGTGGGGGGTACTTAATTGTCGTACGTAAACGATATGCTATGATCACGAAGGCTCGGGGTTATCCACAGGATATACACACTATGTGGATAAGTAGTGTGACCAACACCACAAAGAAAGTGTAACGCAGACGGCGTGTCGCACCCATTTTTGTCAGACCCCCCCTATATAGTAGAAGTATAGAAAAAAATTAGGAGGTACTAAATGGATAACCAAGTACCAGCCCATATATGGGAAGCCCTTACTAGACTAGAGTCATCTAGACTAAGTGAGGAAAGTCACACAAAATAAGTGACTAACCTACGGCGTGTCGCCTTGACTTTGTCAGGGTAGCATGATAGGTTTAGAATATAACTAAATAGAGATGTGCAAGGGTATGAGCCTAGCAAATAAACCTCGTTAAGAGGGTGAGCCTAGCAAATAAGACCCCCAAGAATTAAAATTAAATTAAATTAGATAGGATATAAATTATGATAAATACTCAAATAGTAGACATTAAATGTCAATGTGCTAGGTGCGAAACACCTATTAGTATTATGAGTCTAAATACTAGACTACATGAGGTTATGCTGTTATGCTATAACTGCCATTACACTAGATTAACAGAAATGAGGTTGGCTAAATGATATCTTCAATATCAATTACTAGCAGACTAAATGACGGCTTAGATGTGCCGTTTATTTACGAAGCACACTCTATTGAAAAGGCTTTAGAGATTATCCAAAACACTATTGCACTAGGTGCAGAAATAAGCGAGGTAGTTATCAAATGAGTAACTTAGTAGAGGCAATATGTTGCAAATGCCAAATTCAATTCGATATATTGGCTAAATGGTATTCTGCACCAGCACTATGCTACGATTGTGCTATGGATAAGGCAGGTTACTAAATGAAACTAACACAACGAGGCAAGAACCTACAACTAGTGCTATACACAATAGTATTTACGATACTAGCGATAGGTATTTGGCATAAGTATTTCAATAACAATAATTGCACAGACAAATACACAGCAGAAGTATTGTCCAATGTATTCCTATACGGCGAGGGTATCGAAGTAGATAGAGCCATTACTGCAATATATAACAATGGTGGGTGGGAACAATACGATACCAATGGCGAGGTGTCAGTCGTGTTTCCTTGTCTAAAAAATGAAGGACTTGTATAAGTTGTTTTGGGTATGTGTAGTGAGTGCTAAAAAAAGTGCTCACTATGTTTTTTGATTTTATTTTTTTAAAATGTGCATCATACATCTGAACAAAATATTCAGATTTTAGTAAAAATGGTTTTATAATATATTAACCAGGGCCTATACCTCTAACATTATGTTACGTAAAGGACATGATCTGCGGATCTATCAAGAGACATGATCTCTGAGAATCGCATAGCCCCTATCGTCTGCTTAGGCACGGTAGGGGTTCTTAATTAGGTGTATACTATAAACATGGCTGATTATATGTATAATGAGTTCTTTGAAGTAGTTAATTGTGATTGTTGTGTATATGATACTGACTGTATAGGTCAACTTAAATTATGGGAAGATAACGAGCAAAAGCCAAATTAAAAAATTTTCAGATTTTATTGGCAGCCGTGTACTTCGTAAATCTTTTGTTTGGTTTTTTCAAATAAGTGTTTGTATCTAACGTTAGCAAAATATCCACATAGATCTTCTTGGGTAGCGAACCATGCTTTATCTAATGGATTCTTTTCATCAGCAATTCTTTGAGATGAAACTAAAAATATATCGTAATAGTCTCCATCTTTAAAATCTGAATCTGGTCTAAAGTGAACATGATGAGATCCTGAGAACCATACTGCATCATTAGAATTAGTTTCGTATAAAGTATCTTCTACGTAATAATCCCAGTTAACGGTTTTGTTAAGTTGAATTGTATTTGTAACATGCATTCTGTCGTGATGTTTGTCACAATGTGGCATCAGACTTGGCATTCCAGCCTCATTTGTATATCTAGCAAAGAACACACCTGGATCACGAACTGGTTCGCCAACTAATGATTCCATTCTGTCTTTAATTTTCTTTTTAACTGAATCAGGATATCGAACTGTTCCTTCTGGATCTTCGTTTAAAATATAAAATCCGTTATTAGAAATTTTAAGAAAGAATGCCCATTGATCGTTTGCTTCGTCAATTCCTCTTTGCATGGTTTTTACAACAACGTCATAAATTGAACCATATTCTTCAGCGGTAAAAAAGTTTGGCTCTAAAAAGTGATCTGGTTTGGCAGGCTCAACGTGATGTGCTTTCCACTTTGGGTCTAAAGGTTCTAATGTGTTTTCCATATTCATCCTATTCGTTGTTTCCATTATAGTTCATTTTTTTGTTATAGGATTCGATATCATATAGTTGATCCCACTTAAGACACCATTGACCATTTCGTTCATCCATAATTTCAAAATGTTTTTCATCTAAAGTTCTATCTTCATCTGTTAATTCGTCAACTTGACATACCATAATGTCGTAATAATCATCTTCTTTAAATTCAACGTCAGGTCTCCAATGTATGTGATGAGATCCTGAAAATAGCACTCCGTCATTTGTGCGGGGTATAAACTTTTCACCTTCAACATATATATCCCAATTAAAGGTAGTATCTAACACTATAGCAAGAGAGAAAGTTCCTTTCTTTAAAGCCCTATCATAATGTGGCATAAGCAAAGGTTTGTGACCTGTCTTTAATGAATATCTAGCATAGTGAACAGATATTCTTTCAATACTTATTCCTAGTTCTGTTCCTATCTTTTTCCATAAAACATTAGAAGCATCGTTATTTAAAAACATGCCTACTGATTCATATCCAAGTTCTTCAACAATTCTCACATAGTCTGGAACTTTTCTATTTTTTTCTACTTCTTTATAAACGTTAGCATAATCTTCATCATTAAAAATATTTTTCATTAATTTTGGTTTTAAGGTTTGGTATTTACTCAGACTCATATTGTCTCCACCACTCAGTGCTTTTCTCTGCTCTGTTCTTAACCATATGACCCCAATAATAGTCATCAAGTTTAACTGGATTCTTATCTATAAATTGAACTAAGAAAAAATCATAATAATCATCTGGACCAAATTCTATTTTTGGTCTCCAATGTAAATGGTGTGTTCCAGAAAAAAGAAATGCTTGGTTTGACTTAATTTCAAATTCTTCATCTTCAGCAATAATGTTCCAATCAAGCGTGGTATCTAAAATAATTGTCAACGTAATAGATCCGTTATCTATCATAGTATCAAAATGTGGTTTTAGAACTGGAGGATTTCCAGTTTTCCAGGTATATCTATTATAAATAAACATATGCTTATCTGGATCACTATTTAAAGGATAAATCTTATTAATCTTATCCAACATTATCTGATTGTATGGTTCTTCAATGTAAACATTTCTAGCAAAATATCCCATTTGAGCATTCAATTGATCATCATTAAAATTATGTTTCTCAATTAACTCATACAAACCTTTGTATTCGGATTCTGTAAAAAAATCGGGGATTACAGTTGGCTTCAAATCAAAATAAGGTTTATCTTTACTTGGCCATTTCATTTACTGAATAACACCATTGTCTTTTAACACATCGTGTAACAAACCATTCATATACTTTAACTGTTCAGCACCTTGTTCAATAAATGATTCCATCTCTTGGCTAGTTATAGCACCAGCATCAACAAGACTTCTGTTATAAGTATTAACAGTGTCACACATTAGTTGTACGATTTCATCTCTGTACATTCTTTATACCCTTTCTCGGTCTTATCCTATTATAGCCTATACTGTAGAAAATAACCAGAAATTTGACATACTAGCATGTTTCATGCAGAGATTGTCAATGTTAGGGTTTGTTACTTCTATTTGTCGGGCGACTTAAATACCGTTCCAAAAAATGTAAAACACTGTTATAATTTAACTTACCATGGAAATTAAAATGGCTGCCGAAGTTATCGTGAGTGTCTTATCCATAATCGGATCTATCGCCCTAGGTGTTAGATGGATGGTAAAACATTATTTAAGCGAACTTCGTCCGAATTCAGGATCCTCTCTCAAAGATCAAGTAAATCGCTTAGAACAAAAGGTAGAAATAATATATGACATCATATTGTCGAATTCTGAAAAACCTTCTAAGCGTCAAAAATAATTTCGCTCTATATATATAATATATATCTTATATAAGGTATCTTAAGGTATTAGGATATCTTTTTTTCTTTATATATATTAATTATACACATTGTTTTTCTGACTTCATATAATTTCCCTCACAAACCTTAAAAACCAATTATAACAATTTGGTAAATTCTTTATTAACAACTTATCCACAAACCTTATATTTACCTGGCATGATATAATTTTTTAATCTAACACCTGAGTTGCTCTCGATACCCACCGCTTCTTGGGTGTTGGACTTTTAATTTTAATAAAATGATATAATGCTAACATGTGCACAACCGTAGAAAAATTTGGATCTGACCCTGCCACTCTTAAATGGCAAATTATTCGTGGAGACTCTTCTCTAATTAGAATTGACTTTTTACAAAACGACGAAACCACACATTACGACACAACAGGGTGGACTTACCTTGCCTCCGCATATGACCCTAAAACCGATATAATCGACCCTTTAACGGTAGTTTCAGGCTCAGGGTATGTTCAGATAAAGGTAGACCCAAGTTTGAGTGCTTATTGGGGTTCTACGTACCGTTCTAACGTTGCAGAATTAATGTTTGATTTAGAAGTTACTATTGACGATACAGTTTGGACACCAGTTATAGGAACGATTACAGTTCTTGGTGACGTAAGTGGTACTTTATAATGCCAGTTATAAAAATTTCAAATATTAAAAATGATTTACCTTCTGTTATAAAAATAACAGATTCAACAGGTTCAGTCAAAGTAGTAAAAATAACAAAATAAGGAGGCTCTCATGGCAATATCACGTAGCATGGGATTTCCTATCCAAGAAAAACAAAAAATTAATGCCATTGAGCAAGAAACCCCACAATTACAATTTTTACCAGTTCCAGGACCAACAGGTGCACAAGGCCCACAAGGACCAATGGGACCACAAGGCACACAAGGTCCTAAAGGAGATAAAGGTGATAAAGGCGAACCAGGATCTAATGGTAAAGATGGCAAAAATGGTAAAGACGGTAAAAATGGAGAAAGTTATTTTCCAGTTTATAAACAACAAGTAGGTTGGGCTAGTTATGAAAATACATCTTCTAGAGTTTTTAGTATAGATCCATCTAAAGGTGAAAATGGTTGGCATGATTTATATATTGATAAGAAAAATATCTTAAAAAACCATTCATTTTTACCATCAAATTGCAACACCTTTTATAATGAAGAGTCTAGGGCTTTTACCTTTAGAAGTTTAGAGATTGGCTCAATTGTTAGATTAACCTATAACTTTTCATTAGAGACTTTTGTCAACAATACAGAATTTTGGTTTGCTACCGTATACCCCGAAATAGACAGGTCAGTTCTAACTATGGTTGGTTCATTTAAATATCAAGGAATATTTGATTTAACAGTTGATCAAACTATTCATATTGAAAATAAAGAAATGTGGTTTAACTTTTGTAGACCTTATGCTAAATCAGATTTTCTTACAAATTTAGCACTAAAAAAAATATACGTATCAGTTTCATAGCATGATATAATAAAACAGGAGGGTTTATGGCATTTCCAGGCACATACAACATTAGTTACTATAAGGGTGACCGTTATGAATTTGTTATATACCCTAAAGATGCTGCAGGTAACACTTTTGATTTAACTGGCTTTACCTCTGCCTTTTCAATTGCCTCATCAACAGGACCAGATCCAGAAGAGGGTCCATTTGCAGCAAGTGCAGTTATTAGTAATGATAAAACAAAAATTACATGTGTTATATTACCAGAATTAGGTGCATCAAGTTTAGACGCAGGAACTACATACTATTACGATGTTCAAGTATCAAATGGAATAGAAGTTGTTTATACACTTCTAAAGGGAACAATTAGCGTAACAGCAGATGTAACTGGTGCATAATGGCTGATGTAGTATTAACCACAGATGAACTTTTAGTATTAAGCGGACCAAGTAGTGTAAACGTAGAAGTTGACTTTGGACCTGAAGGAGAACGTGGAAGTTTATTCTATGTTTCAGTAGGAAATCCAAATACAGCACTTGTTGGGCAAACCCCAAAAGCAAAAGACTTATGTGTTAATGTTTTAAAAACAGATAATGAATATTCATACGTTTATCAATATAACTCAGATGGTGCTAATGGATTTCAATGGTACCCAATAATTAAATTAAGTCCACTTCAATATAACAAAATACTAACTGGAACATTTGTTGATGGGTCTAAGGTGTTTAATATACCTGTAAATTATATTGTTGATGAAGAAACTTCTCAAACCTTAACTAGTGCAAATTTTAATATTACATATAGCATTCCAAATAATAACCCAATAGCATCTTCTATAGAAATAGGATCATTTACAAATGACCCAGTAAGTGGATTACAAGTAATTCCAGTAACAGTAAATGCTGTTGAGTACACTGGATCTGCTTGGCAAGATTTAGATGGTGTAAAAACAGTTCATTTTGTAATATCTATCGTGGTATAATGAGGATGGTGATGATAGATGGCTGATGTTAGCATAGGAAATATATATTCGACTAAAGTTCCAGGTTATGAAGATGCCGCAGATATTCAGTCTGCCCTAAGAACATATCATTATGGATCAAGTTCATACGACGAAACAAATAGTAATACTGCAGCATTAGTAAACCCATCAATTGCATATCATTTAAAAAATATTCAAGATTCAATTGATGCATTAGAGGCATTAGGAACAGGTTCAGTAGTTTCAAATACTCAACCTACAGTTGTTCAAGAAGGATTGTTATGGTTAGATATTGATTCAACACCAGGCAATGCACCAGAATATCCAACAGCAGTTTATACAGCAATAGAGCCATCAACACCAACAGACGGAACTCTTTGGGTTGTAAAAGGATCTAGTCCACTAGAAATGAAAATTTATAATGGCACAACAGAAGATTGGGATACCATAGGTGCATAATGGCTGATAACATAGTTTTAAAAGAAATTGCAATTGCAAAATTAGTTGCACTAGGTTTAACAGAAGAAGAACTTAAAGCAATAGGAATTGGTGCATAATGGCATCACTAAATACTGGCGGTAAAACAGCATATGTTTATGATCAAGAAACAGATACATTTTATGCAATTGGTGGAAATACGAACACTGCTGCAAACTATATTTGGTCTGGAACACATGAATTTCAAAGTAATGTTACATTTTCAGATACTAATGCAGTAATTACAGCAAAGGCTGGAGTAAATAATTATTTAAATCCTGCAGCAAGAGATGCGGCATTAACTTCTCCAGTAAGAGGGACTGTTTGTTTTGTTAGACAAACTGCTGGTGGTGCAGCAATTAACGATTTACAATTTTACAATGGAACAAACTGGATATCTTATGGTGGATTGGTTACTTTTAATAAACAGGCTGGTAGCGGAACACAAAACTATAGTTTAACATTAAGTGATATTGGTCAAAGTATAACTTTTGATTCTACAGGAACTTGGACAGTAACAATTCCACCTAATTCTAGTATTGCTTTTCCAATAGGTTCAGAAATAGATGTATTTAGAATGAACACTGGCTCTGTTACATTTGTTCCAGATACAGGAGTTACTTTAAATAGTAAAAATGGAAATAGATCTATTGCAGCAAGGTATTCAGGTGCATCCTTGTTTAAATTTGATACAAACACCTGGCTTCTAGTCGGCGATTTGATCGCATAGGAGATTATCATGGCTTTGTTTGGAAAATTAGTTAAATATGTAGTAGCAAAAGGAATGAAACTAGTTCCTAACTTTATTGGAAGAACAAGTGCACAGGCTCAATTAGATGTAGTTTCAGAAGGTTTTTCTTTAGGAAATGTTACAACTACAGTTTCTGGAGAACCATCAGAGTTAGCAAATGATGGATTAATTGTTGAACAAAATCCAGCAGTAACTACTCCAGCAGATTACGAATCAACTGTTGATTTAACTGTTAGACAGTTTAGTTTTACACCATTTGGAGTATTTGGATTTTCTCCTTTTACAGTATTTGGATTTTCTCCTTTTAACGTTTTTGGATTTTCACCTTTTAACGTATTTGGATTTTCACCATTTAGAGTCTTTGGATTCTCACCAACCACTTATGTCCCTAGCCCATATTGCATAGATCAAGACACACCAGTATTAACTAAAGAAGGATATGCATTAGCAAAAGATATAGTTGTTGGAGATATCTTAATTACTAGAACATTTGATGATTTGCCAGTAACTAATCATGAGGGTCTTAGATCTTGGATAGGTGAAACAAATAAAGAATATAAAACTATAGAATCCATAGTAACAAAAGTTACAAAAACTAATGTTTTAGAAACCATTATAATTAATGATGATCAATATAAAAGATTTTCTACTCAAGAAGATATTTTAGTAATAAGAGATAACAAATTGATGTTTATTGTTTCTTCTGAATTAAAAATAGGTGATGAAATAGTTAAAAGTAAAGAATTTGAAAATGAACCACGTTATATTGTTAACAAAATAGAAGTAGTAAAAGAAGACAGAGATGTCTACGATTTTATAAGAGAACCTTTTGGTTTGATCGTTGCAGACTCTCTATTTGTATATAATGCTTATCCAGTAGATTAATCTTTTGGAAACTGGTACATGAACTCTCTGGTTCTAGGAGTTATATTTTTCCAAGGAGACCAATCTTTTCCACCATCACTCATTATATAAGCAACCTGACAGTTAATTGATGGATTTAAAAGTTGACTGGTATATTCTAAATTATATTTTTCTTTTCTATCTTCATTTAAAGCACCAATCATATTGATTTGAAACAAGCCATAAGACCTATCTCCAGTTTTACTATTACCATTAAAGGCCAAAGCGTTACCCATTGACTCTTTTTTAGCAATAGCCCAAGCCTCTATTAGGTTTTTACCCTCAAAACCACAGGCAGATAGTAAAGTTTTTAATTCTATATCTGTAAGTTGGCCCTTATCTTGATATTCAGCAAGAACCCTTACGTTATCTCTAGATGGCTTGTCTAGGTGATCTGGTCTAGAAAGCAAAAAAACCGCTTCAGCGGTAAATGTTGTATATTGATCATTTTTGGGGTTTGTTTCAACACCTTGAGCATTAGAAATATTCATAAATACTGAAAGTAACCCAAGACTTGCGAGTAATCCTATTAAAAATTTTTTATCTTTTTTCATAGTTTTCCTCCTAAGAAAACATGACACCCTGGTAGGTGTCATGTATCAAGTATAACATCTATTTGCCAGCATGTCAAATCAAAAATGTTATATTAGTAAGATAATACAAAAAATAATTTAAAATGATATAATATTTACATGGCAACAGGTCAATCAAGCATATATAATTTACCATATCCACAAGTTGATGATAGCGTAAATGTACATGGAGATATTGCATCTCTAGCAAATTCATTAGATAGTACACTTGCTGGACTTGGATTATCTTACATGAAGTTAGATGTAATTAATACATCTGGTGGATCAATAGCAGCAGGTTCTCCTGTATTTATTAATGGTCATAATACTGAACAAGATTTAACAACTGTAAATAAAGCAGTTCCATCAACTACAGCACCAATATTAGGATTGTTAAAATCAACTACAGCAAATAATGCACAAGGCGTTTGTGTAGTGTCTGGAGTATTGCCAGACGTCAACACATCTGAATTTGTTGCTGGTGATATTTTATATGTAAAAACTGGTGGAGGATTAACAAATGTTAGACCAGCCAGTGGTGCTGGTGCAGTGGCAGTTTGTGCTTATGCAGATGCATCTAATGGAGTTCTTGTAGTTACTGCTAAAGGTAATGGTACCTGGGGAGCATTAAAAAACGGTCTTTCATAATTATTCATTCAAACATGATATAATTACAATATGGCCACTCTAAGAAATTCTTCTCAAGATTTATATAACGTAGGTGCTAAACCCCCAACTGTTAAATGGACAGTAGTACGTGGTGACACCTCAGCATTTAAAGTTTACGTAACAGATGATTTGCAGGTTCCTTTAAATATTCCAGACTGGACTATTGCTATGAAAATTAAAAGACCAAACAACTCTTCAGATCTTGGAGTTATAACAGACAATGCAACTACAATTATGGCTTTGAGTCCAGCAGCAGATGCAGATGACTTGGCTGGAGAATTTACAGTTAGACTTACAGCAGAAGAGTCACATAATCTCGAAACAGGAGATATCTTCGATATCGAGTTATCAACAACTGAAATAGTCTGGACAGTTGCACAAGGTAGCCTGATCATCCTTGAAGATGTAACTGACTAATGGCAACAGCAATTATTGTTGATGATAATAAACAAAAAGTAAGACGCATTGAAACTTCAAACTATTATCAAACCAACATATCTTACAAACCTAGAACAGTAGAAATAAACTACACCTTGCCATTTAGAATAAGATTTACAACAATAACAGTAGAAGGATATGGTCCAAACAACGTACCCCCAATTCCTTTACAGGTTATTGGCTATAGCAACTATATACTTTAGAATAGAAGATAGATATGTCAGAAATGATTAACGGTTTATACCCTGGAGTTATAAAACCAAGCAAAACAATAGCAGGATGTATAGATATATATAATGATGTTTGGAAAGATTCGTTACAAACTATTATAGATGTAGAAAGAGAATGTTCTAATCCAAACAGTGATTTGCATTGGTCTAGAGCAGAAACTATGGGTGTAGGATATGATCAAAATCATAGAACTAATTACAATATGGGTATTACTTATCAATCAAACTTAGGAAGTTCATTAGCACAAAAAATTCATAATCAAATGTATATGCTTCTTCTTTCTACCACTATAGATTATAACAAAAGATATGGGGTAGAGGGTAAGTTATGGCATGAAGAATATAATATGTTAAAGTATTCTTTTGGTCAAGAATATCATTCTCATTATGATGGTGGAACTGGTTCTGGAAGATCCTTGTCAGCAATTTTATACCTTAATGATGATTATGAAGGTGGTCAAATTGAATTTGTAAACTTTAATATAACGATTAAACCCACTGCTGGAATGCTAATTTTGTTTCCTTCAAATTATGCATATCGTCATAAGGCTTATCCAGTTACATCAGGAACAAAATATGCAATAGTTACGTGGTTACATGACAGACCTTTTAAAAATGAAATATACCATGGTGTAGAATAGACACATGGATAAAAAACCTAGCATCTTTATAGCAACTCCAATGTATGGCGGGGTATGCCATGGCTACTTTATGAAAAGCGTAATGGGATTAGTAATGAAACTAACCTATCAAGGATACAAGGTAACATTTAATGATCTATATAACGAGTCTTTAATTAATAGGGCTAGAAATACCCTAACAGAGATGTTTTTAAGATCAGATGCTGACTACCTGTTATTTATTGATGGCGATGAGGGCTTTAATGCTGATGGTGTTATAGATATGATAAATTCTGGTTTGGATGTTATTGGTGCTGCCGTGCCAATGAAGGCAATTAATTGGGCTAACGTAGAAAAGGCAGCAGAATTAAAAAAGACTGACTTAAAAAGATATGGTTCTTATGTCAATATAAATTTTGTTAATAAAGAAGATATAAAAAAAATACAAGAAAATCCTACAAAACCACTAGAAGTAAAAAACATAGGTACTGGTTTATTATTAATTAAACGTAATGTTTTTGAACAGATGAAAGAACATGTCGGTAAATATAAAAGTGATCAATTAGATTTGGGTGGAATTAAAAAAGGTGAGTATATTTATGACTTTTGGAAAACACAGGTAGACGAAGAAGAACAAAGGCTTTTATCAGAAGATTACTTCTTTTGTACACTTTGGCGTAAATTGGGTGGTTCTGTATATGTAGCACCACATGTTAAGGTAGTACATGTTGGAACCTACATATTTGTATAAAATGAAATAAAATAATGTTATAATGTGGATATGGCACAAGTATCTATTCCTACAGTAAAATCACGTTATGAGACTGGCGATAGGCCATCTCAACAAGACTATGAAGATTTAATTGACACTACCGCTGCCCAGGCTACTCGTCTTGGTACATTTGGTAATAACGACAACACAATATCAGAAATTCAAAACACAACAGTAATAGATAGTTTTAGTTCAACAGAATGGAGAATGGTTAAGTACCTTGTTTCAATTTCTAAAACAACACAAGGAGATAACTACTTCTACGCAACAGAATTGACTATATTAGTTGACGGAACAAATATTAACGTCAGCGAATATGGGACAATAGACAATGATGGGAATATTGGAACCATAAGCGTCTCACGCTCTGGAAATACCGTGGCCTTAACAGTCACTCCAGATAGCGTTATAAAGCCTGTCACCGTACGTTACGCACGTATGGGACTTAGGGCATAAGGAGAAACAAAATGGCAGTAATAAATAAAAACTTCAAGATTAAGAATGGTTTAATCGTTGAAGGAACAACTGGTACCATCAATAACTATGACATTTTGACAAAAAAACAAGAAGATCAAAATTACATTATAGGTTTGATTGGTGGATCAGCAACAGCAAACGCAACAGCAAACACAGTAGTACTTCGTGATGGAAATGCTAACTTTGCTGCAAATGTAATTACAGCAGATTTAGTTGGAGATGTAACTGGTCAAGTATCAGATATTTCTAACTTTACTACTGATAATTTAACTGAAGGTACATCAAATGAGTACTTTACAGCACAAAAAGTAAAAGATATTTTAACTAACTCAACACAAACTAATATTTCTATAACAGAAGTTGGTGGAGAATTACACATCGCAGCAGAAAACGGTGTAGATGATTCTACAACTGATGATTTAGATGAAGGTACAACAAACAAGTACTTTACAGAACAAAGAGTATGGGACTCACTTGATGGTGGAGATGGAATAACCTTTGGTAACACTGGAACAATCTCTGCAGATCTAGGTTGTGGTCTTGCAATATCTGCTGGACAAATTGCAGTAGATCGTTCAGTAGTAGATACTTGGTACGATGCTTCAGGTGCAGCAAGTGATGTTCAAGATAACCTTGATACACACACAGGTGCATCTTCAGGAGTACACGGCGTTTTAGGTAACGTTGTTGGTACATCAGATACACAAACACTTACCAACAAAACAATTGGTGATGTGCTTACATTTAATGATGGGGCTAACAATAGCACAATTGATGTTGATGGCAATGATTTATATATCAATGCTAATAACAACTTAACATTATCTACAGCAAATGGAGATATTGTTATTAATCCAGACGGTGCAGCATATGTTGGCTCAGCATCAGCAGGTAATGAAATTGCAACTAACTCATATGTAGATAACGCAGTTTCTGGTCTTGATTGGAAGCAAGCAGTAAACGTTCTTGCTACATCTAACGTACCATTAACAGGTTCTACACCATTGTCAATTGATGGTCATGGAGTTGATGACACATACCGTGTATTGTTAACAAATCAAACAACAGCAACACAAAACGGTATTTATGATGCAGCAGTTTCTGGTGGTTCATATACATTGTCTCGTGCAGCAGATGCAGATAACAATGATGAACTTATTGGTGCAGCAGTATTCGTGATGGAAGGTACAACATATAACAACACATCCTGGGTTCAATCAAATCACTACATTAGTGGTTTTGACAACCAAGACTGGACACAATTCTCTGGTTCAGGTTCTGTAGTTGCAGGTACAGGTATTACAGTAGATGGTCTTGAAGTTTCAGTAGACCGTACAACCGTTGATACTTGGTACGATGCTAATGGTGCAGCAGCAAACGCTGTTAGCGACCACGCAGATGATACAGCAACTCACGGTGTTGGAGAAATTGTTGGTACAAGTGAATCTCAAACACTAACAAACAAAACAATTAGTGGTTCAAGCAATACACTGCAAAATATTCCAAATGGAGCACTTGATAACAGTAGCATTACTATCAATGGTTATGCAACAGCACTTGGAAACAGTGTAACTCTTTCTACAGACGATGTAGCAGAAGGAACAAGCAATGAATACTTCACTGCTCAAAGAGTAAGAGATGTGTTAACTGGTTCAACCCAAACTAACATTTCTATTACTGAAGTTTCTGGACAACTTATCGTTACTGCAGAAAATGGAGTAGACGACTCTACTACAGATGACTTAGACGAAGGCACAAACAATCACTACTTTACTGATGCTCGTGCTAAAGACTCTGCAGCAGATTTGTTAACAAACGCAACATTAACAAATATAACAATTACAGGAAACGCTGCTGGATTAGTAATTACCGCTGAAAATGGTGTTGCTGATTCTGACACAGATGATTTGACAGAAGGAACAACAAACCTTTACTTTACAGATCAACGTGCAGTAGATGCTCTTGAAGCAGTAGTTCCTAACTTCACAGAAATTGATGTTAACAGTGTTGCTAGACAAGTTGCAGCAACAGTAGAAGTTGCAACAGCAAGCACAATTACAGCATTCGATTGGGCAAAAGCATCATTCCGCTCAGCAGAATTCTTAGTAAAAGTTGCTTACGGTTCACACACAGAAGTTTCAAAAGTTATCTTAACTCTTGACTCTTCAGATAACATCGCAATTACAGAATACGCAATTGTAGGAACAAATGGATCCGCATCCACAATTTCTGCAGACGTATCTGGAACAGATGTAAGACTAAGAGTAACAACAGCCAACAATAACTCAGATGTAACAGTTGTTGGTACATTGTTAGTCTAGTAAAAAATTTAGGGGGCAGTAAATGACTACAAATCTAAAAGATTTTAAAGTCAAGAATGGACTAGTCGTAACTAACGGCGGTTCATTTGGAAACGCAGTAGCAGTAGGGGAACCTACATTAGGTAATCATGCTGCTACTAAGGACTATGTAGATTCTCTTGCTGGTGGTACACCAGTTGGAAATACTGCCCCTCTATCTCCAGAAAATGGGGATATGTGGTTTGATACCACGGTAGAAAGATTAAAAGTTTATTATGAAACTGATTGGTTTACAATTGCAACAAGCAACGATGTGCAAAATATTCCAGATCACATTCATGATACAGCAATTGATGGAGACGGAAGAATTGTAACAATCTTTTGGGATGCTGCACAATATGACGATCCACAAATTTCTACATTAAATGGAGGAACCCCATTTTCAACAACATGGGCTGCAACATTTGATGGTGGAAATCCAGAAAGTGAATTTAATTAGAGCGTTAAAAAACTGTTATAATTAAATTAAAAAATAAAAGTAGGTGAGACCTACACAAGGAGACAAAACATGGCAACAAGGATGTTACAACGCAGAGGAACTGCTGAACAATGGTCCAATGCTAATCCTATTTTAGGCTCTGGAGAAATTGGTTTTGAAACAGATACAGGTCAATTTAAAATTGGTGATCAAACCACACACTGGGATGACCTTCCCTACTTTAAAAATATAGAAGATTTAGGCGGAAACCTAGACGATTACATTTTATTAACTGAAAAAGGTGTAGCAAATGGTGTTGCCACATTAAATGCTAATACCGTAATACCAGATGGTCAAATATCTAATACAATTGCTAGAATTGTAGATGTAGAAAATGCAGTATCTAATGCTATAGCAGATTTAACAAATAATGCACCACTTATACTAGATACCCTTGCAGAATTGGCAAATGCCATTAATAATGATGGAGATTTTTATCTAAACTTAGCAAATAGCATTAATAGTAGTTTAGATGCCGCTAATGAATACACAGATAACAATATAAATACTTTAGCAAACAATGTCGCAGATGAAATAGACTTATTAGCAAATCTTGTTGCAAATGATATTGCTTGTGCTGTTTCAGGACTACAAGGTGAAATTTCAAATGCTATAACAACAGCAGAAGCATATGCCGATAATGTTGCTGCCGTTGCTTTAGGAAATGCACAATCATATACTGATGGAGTAGAAGAGTCTCTTTCACAATCTATTGCAAATGCAATTATAGATTTAGAAGACTATGCAGATAATGCAATTTCAAATCATAACCTAGAAACATTAAATGTTCATGGTATATCAAATACAGCAACATTAGTTACACTTACAGATTTAAGCAATCACGAATCTGATACCTCTAATGTTCACGGTATTACAAATACCCTGGCTATAGTATTTACAGATGATGCACGTCTTTCTGATGCAAGAAATCCACTTGATAACTCTGTTACAAATAATTCTATATCAGGAACAATTGATCAAAATAAAATTACAGATCTTGCCATAACTCTTGGAAATCTAGCCTCACTATCTGGAGCAGATTTTACTGGAAACGTAACAATAGATCAAAATCTAACAGTTGACGGAGATTTTGTAGTTAATGGAAGTAATGTGTTAGTATCTGCAACACAAATTCAAATTGAAGATACATTGTTACAACTTGGACATACAAATGCTAATAATGTGTCAGATATGGGTGTTGTTGTTTCTTACAATGATGGAACACAAAAACATTCTGGTATCGTAAAAGATGTTACAGACGGCAAATGGAAATTATTTGACGGAGTTACAACAGAACCAGCAACTACAGTTAACTTTAGTGAAGGATCATTAGACACCTTAGCAGTATTAGCACTTGAAGCAAATTCAATAAGTGCTACAGGAGCAATTACTGCATCTGCAAATGGTATCGTATTTACAGACGGTACACAAACAAAAGAAGCAGTTCCTTCACGTACACCTATCATTCAAAAAACATCAAATTATACACTATCTGCGTTATCAGAAAGAGATAGTTTGATTGAAATGAATGCTAATAATCCAATGACATTAACCATACCAGGAGACAATGTTGTAGATTTTCCAATTGGAACATCAATTGATATTTTACAAACTGGGTCAGGTCAAGTAACAATAGCACCAGACAGTTCTTCAACAATTAATGCCACACCTGGACTTAAATTACGTACTCAATGGTCATCTGCTACCCTGTTTAAAAGAGCAGCAGATACTTGGGTCGTATACGGCGATTTAACTGCATAAAGACTTGGTATAATAAAGAGAACAAGGAGATATAATGGCTGTAAATAAAAAAAGTGGTAAGAGATCACAAGGTGCTAACGACTTTCTTATGCCAAAAGCACCAACTATTGGCACAGCAACAGATGTTGGAACAGCCAGACCATTTAATAATGGTGCAGCAACAGTAACGTTTACAGCAGATCCTACATATGCTGCAGATTCTTTTACAGTTACTTCAACTCCAGGTAGTTATACAGCATCTGGATCATCATCTCCTATCACAGTGACAGGTTTACAATCTGACACATCTTATACTTTTACAGTTACTGCTACAAATGCTTATGGAACATCTGATGCATCAGCAGCATCAAACTCAATTACAGCAACAACTGTTCCAGCAAAACCAGCAGCACCAAGTGCATCATCACCAAATGCTGATCAAGATCAAATTTCATGGACTGCACCAGCAAACGGTGGAAAAGTAATTACAAACTATTATTGGGAATCAAACGACGGTAAATCAGGAAACACAGGAACAACAACAAGTGCAACAGTAGCACAAGAAGCAGGAACAGCACAACAATACAGAGTTGAAGCAACTAACGCTAACGGAGATTCAGAATTTTCAGATTATTCAGCACAAGTAACAACAACATTTTCTTTTGTACCTTTTGGTGTATTTGGTTTTTCACCTTTTACAGTATTTGGCTTCTCACCATTTAACGTATTCGGTTTTTCACCATTCAACGTGTTTGGTTTCTCACCTTTCAGAGTATTTGGATTCTCTCCATTTAGAGTATTTGGTTTTTCACCAACTACATATTGTGTAGACGAAGATGCTCCAGTTCTTACAACAACTGGAAATAAAAAAGCAAAAGATATTCAACTTGGAGACAAGTTAATAGTAAAAGCATTTGAAGAAATGCCTGTTGGAGATCTATTTAAAATTGTTCTATGGAAAAAGAAAGGTAATTTAACAAATTACAGAGAATTAGAAGCAGAAGTAACTAAGATTACACCAACAACAGTACATGAGACTGTTATGTTTAACAACAATCCAGATATGAGATTTTCTTTATTAGAAGACATGTTTGTAATTAAAAATGGACTTTATCAATTTATATCTTCAAGAGATATACAGCCTGGAGATAAAATAATAACAAGAGATTCACTAGTTGTTATTGAAAGTGTTGAAATTGTTAATGAAACTAGAACTGTTTATAGTTTTGGAAGATATCCAATCGGTTTAGTTATAGCAGGTGGACTAGTTCATTATAACGACTACTCCCCTTCAGAAATACCAGATTAACAATAAAATATCCTATATGCTACAATAGTTGTAAGTAGATAGGAAAAAAATGAGACAAGGTCCACCACCAGAATTACGTGGTATTCAACAATCAATTAAGCCACATAAATTTTTTGAAAGACATTTAAATAATGATTTAGATTTATTAGCAAGTGAGTTAACTGATAGATATCAAAGCATTGAAAGAGTAGAACTAGATGGTATTACGCCAGTTACAAAAGAAGACTTTTGGAAAGAATCTGGCAGTGTTTCTACAGTTAAGTGGAGAGAATATAACGTATTTCAATTTCATATTGATGGAATATATGAATTATATAAAAGTATTCAAGACATGGCCAAAGAAGCATGCGAATATTATGAAATAGATTTTGAAAAACAAAGATTTATGTTACAGGGATGGTTCAATATTAATCATAAGAAAAAAGGAAAATTAGATTGGCACGATCATGGACATACTGGTGCTCCAAATAATTTTCATGGATACTATTGCGTAAAAGCAGAACCATCATCAACTTATTACAGAGTTTTTGGTAAAGATGTTGAAAATAAAAATATTGATAACCGTGCTATATTTTCAGAAATGGGACATCCTCATGCACAAGGTGATTGGGATTGGGATGGACCAAGAATTACAGTTGCTTATGATATTGTAACTTTGGGTGAATTAAAAGAAGTTGGCAAAGATCATGAACAACACTGGATACCGTTGATATGATAACTACAAAACCAGCACATAAATTTTTTGAAAGACATCTTGATAATGATTTAACACAACTTTCAAGATATTTGTTAAAACTTGAAAAAGATTTATTTGATGGTATTTATCCAAAAGTTTCTAAAGAGTTTGCTGCCAATATTGGTGGTGTTCATAATTTAGGAACAAAATTTAATATTTTTCAATGTTATAATCCACAAATTCATAAGTTATTTTCTGCACTTAGAGAATTAACAGTAGAGGCTTGTGAGTATTATAATATTGACTATAAAAAACAATCATACATGGTTCAAGGTTGGTTTAACACCGATGGAATTGCAGAACCACCAATAAATGAATCAACTCATTATCATGATCATTTGGGTGGAACTGGTGCACCAAATTTTCATGGCTATTATTGTGTAGATGCTGAACCATCATTTACTTATTACAAAATTGGTGGTCATGATAATGATTCAACTCAAAACATTAATAAAAATAATAGAGCAATATTATCAGAAACTGGTCATCCTCATGGAATAGGACCTTGGCCATTTGATAAACCAAGAATTACTATTGCTTATGATATCTCTCCAGTTATGTATATGAGTGGAAGTGAATTACAACATTGGGTTCCTCTACCTTAAATAAAATAGTTTGTTTTATTGTTGGTCATAAAATAAAAAGTACAACATGTCCATATACTAAAAACACATATACATTATGTGAACGTTGTAGTCCAAAACAACATACAGCAATGTCATTTCACTAACGCACAAATAAAATATAATGAGAGTTTTTAATTTTAAAAAACTCTGCTATACTTAGTACTTATTCAATTTTATTTAATAGGAGAAAACAATGTCAGACTTTTTTAGTTTTAAACTTCCAGAGGACTTTATAGCAAAATATACAGTTATAGACAGTCCATTTGGTTTTAGTGATGCTGGAAATAACTCTTTAGGAGAGATTACTTTTATAAGAACTTATTCTCGTGTCAAGGAAGATGGAACTAAAGAAAGATGGTATGAGGTTTGTAAGCGTGTAATCGAGGGCATGTACTCAGTACAAAAAAATCATGCAAAAGAAAATAGATTACCATGGAATGACTATAAGGCACAAAAGTCTGCTCAAGAAGCATTTGATCGTATGTTTAACCTTAAATGGACACCACCAGGTCGTGGTATGTGGGCCTTTGGAACCCCTATGACAATGGAAAAAAGGAACTCTGCAGCCCTTCAAAACTGTGCCATGGTATCTACTAAGGACCTAGATAGAAATGACCCAGGAGCACTGTTTGCATGGGTTATGGATGCTCTCATGTTGGGTATTGGAGTTGGCTTTGATACCGTTGGACAAGATAAAGAATTTTCTATATATGCACCATCAGAAGTTGAATCAACTTATGAAATTCCAGATACTAGAGAAGGTTGGGTAGAATCTGTTAGATTATTACTAAACTCATATTTGAGACAAAGTCAGGCAAAACAAAAATTTAATTATGATTTGATAAGACCATTTGGTGCACCTATTAAAGGATTTGGCGGGGTAGCATCAGGACCAGAACCATTAATTAAATTACATGATCAAATCAATAAAGTTATTGGTAATAGGATAGGGGAAAAACTAGACTCTAGAGCAATTGTAGATATTGTAAACTTAATTGGAACATGTGTGGTTGCAGGAAACGTTCGTAGATCAGCAACACTTGCATTAGGATCTGCTGGAGATAAAGATTTTATTAATTTAAAAAATCCAGAGGTTTTTCCAGAAAGAAATTCTTTTGATTCAGAAAATCCAGGTTGGGCATGGATGTCTAATAACTCCATATCAGCAACAGTAGGAACTAAATATGAAGATTATGTAGACCTAATAGTTAATAATGGAGAACCAGGTTTTATATGGTTAGATGTAGCAAGAAATTATGGTAGATTAAAAGATCCTGCAGATGGAAAAGACTATAGAGTAATGGGCTTTAATCCATGTGCTGAACAACCATTAGAATCATATGAACTATGTACTTTGGTTGAAGTTCATTTAAATAGACATGAAGATAAAGAAGACTTTTTAAGAACACTAAAGTTTGCATATCTTTATGGCAAAACTGTAACACTAGTTCCAACACATTGGCAACAAACAAATGGAATTATGCAACGTAACAGAAGAATTGGAACCTCTCTTACTGGTATTGCATCATTCTCAGATAAACATGGTTTGCCAACAGTTCGTGAGTGGATGGATGAAGGATATTCAAATATTAGAAAATATGATCACCAATATTCAGAATGGTTATGTGTTCGTGAATCAATAAGGGTTACAACAGTTAAACCATCAGGTAGCGTAAGTATTCTTTCTGGAGCAACTCCAGGAGTTCATTGGGGTCCAGGTGGTAAATTTTTTATGAGAGCAATTAGATTTGGTGAATCTGATCCTATGGTTCATCTATTTAAGGCTGCTGGATATAAAATAGAAGATGATGTTGTTTCTGCAAATACAAAGGTTGTTTATTTTCCAATTGCTTCAGAACACGAAAGAGCAGAAAAAGATGTTAGTCTTTTTGAAAAAATTGCTCTTGCAGCAACTGCTCAAAAATATTGGTCAGATAATGGTGTATCTGTAACCTTGTCTTTTGACAAAGAAACAGAGTCTAAATATGTTGCTCCAGCCTTACACATGTACGAGGGACAACTGAAAGCGGTATCATTTTTACCTATGGGAAACACTGTATACCCTCAACAACCATATACTGAAATTACTGAAGAAGAGTATAATAGTTATGTAGGAAAGATTGCTAAAATTAACTGGGATGCTATCTACGACGGAGTAGAAAATCTAGAAGCACAAGGTGAGGCATACTGCACTACAGATGTTTGTGAAATAAAGATAGGCTAAATATGGAAGATTTTAAATCTCAGATTAAGTATGTTAAAGGTTTTATGAACCCTGAAGAGGCAAAGTTAGTAACAGATTATGCTAAAAATCATCAAGAACTATTCTCTAATTATGGCAATCATGAACAAGAGTTTACAGTTCATACATATCACGAAATAAAAGAGTTGGATCCTGCTATTCTTGATGTAATTCAAAATGTTGCATTTAGGGTTTATGATTTTGTTTTAAATAACTATAACTCTAAGTTTGAAAACTTTATTAATGAAAAAACACATATTGCAAAATTTGTTGAGGGCAGAGGAATGCATGAGCATTTTGATGCTTCTAGGCCACAAGATATAGCAACTCTGGTTTATTTAAATAATGAGTATCAAGGTGGAGACATATACTTTCCAAAATATGAAATGTCTTTTAAACCAGAACCTGGAGATTTGCTATGTTTTCCAGACAATGCAAATTTTGTTCATGGTGTTAGACCAATAGTTAAAGGAACAAGGTTTACATTACCTCGTTGGTTTACACGCATTGTGTGATAAAATAGACTAGGAGAATCTATGTCTAACCCATCCAATCTTTATGCAGAAAAAATTTTTTCAGAGCATCCAATATCACTCTGGGCATTAGACGATAAATCTGACTACGTAATGCTCTTAGATGTAGAGCAAAAAGATATAAGTTCTTGGACAGTTACTGATTGCACCATTTCAGAAGAAACTAGCATATCTACTCAGCCTTTTCTTACAGAGTCTTTATATAAAGTAACTGGCATACCGTCTACTACTATAAACAAAGTTGCAGTTTTAACTAGTGATCCTTTATTTAATTTTCAAGATTTTAACTCAGAACTAGATACTTTTGCCATATCCTGTTATTTTTATTCAACTAGTTTACATCTTAACTCCGTAGCAATAGGTTATAAGTATACTGATGTTAACACAGGTAATCCAGTTGAAGTTTTAAAAAATGTTCCAATATCTGTAAACAATAAATGGTTTTTATTATCAGAAACATTTAAAGTTATTGATCAAAATACAACAATTCAAGCAATAATAAAAATAGGATATTCTGCTAGTGCTAATGGAAGCGAAGATTATGAATTCTTTTTAAATGGTTTATCGATAGGTCAGTGGTCAGAAGAATTTCAAAACTATTCTATGGGTTCAAGCGTTATAAATATTCCATCTGACATATCTATAGAAGCCTCTCAAGGAATTGTGGCAAAGTCATACGGATCAGATACAAACTATGGTTACTACCTTGTTAATAATAATAAAATATATGCACAAAACTTTGGTGTTCCTTTAGTTTATGGTGCTTCGAATGTTACAAAGTTATTTCCAAATATTAATGAAGATCAAACAGCAAAACCATCTATAATTTTTCCAGGCTTTGGATTTTTAAATGATTCTGGAAGATACAATAATTATACTGTAGAGATGTGGATAAGGGTTGGAGTTGATACTCTAGAAAGTAAAAGAATATTTGGTCCAATAAATTCTAATGACGGCTTATATGTAGACGATTGTTTTATAACTTTAGTTATAGATAATAACTTTAAGTCTGTTTATGTTGGAGAATGGTTTAGACCAATGTTAATCCAAATAGTATATTTAGAAAATAAAGTTTTGTTATTTTTAAATGGAGAAAAGGTTGCAGATTTAAACGTTGACAACTCTATACTCAATCTTTTATCAAAACTGGATGAAAATAATAAAGATCAGGATTGGCTTGGTTTTTATTCTTATGAAAATATTTATCCATTTGAGTTAGATTGTTTTGCTATATATCCTTATGTAATACCAGAAATAGTTTCAAAAAAAAGATGGGTGTATGGTCAAGCGGTACAAGGTCTTGAAGCGGTAGATTCCTCTTATAGTGGTAAGTCAGCACATATAGACTATTCTTTTTCAGATTATGGTACGAACTATCATTATCCCAATATTGGAAAATGGCAACAAGGAAAAATAGATAATTTAAATTATAATAATAGTTATTTAAGTAATCCAGATTATGAACTTCCTAATATGTCAATAAGTAATAATGTTGATATTGATAGTTGGTATAATGAGTTGTTAGGCGAACAAGATGAAAATAATTTATGGGTTAGTTTTTTAAACAATTCTGGATCCTATACTTTTAATAATTTTAATATTTTAAATGAAGAAATTAGTTCTTTACATGGTATTTTTAAAACAACCACATTATTAGATTCAACAATATTATTGATTAAAAATAAAAATAATTCAGATTTCTTTTCAATATCTACAACAGATGATGGGGACTTAATATATAAAATTAATGTATTAGGAACAGAAACAATACTTCATGAAGCAACATACGAAATAGATGCATATATTGAAATTGGAATATATTTAGAAAAATTAATATCTACATTTGGAAAAGATGTTGCAACTTTTTTTGGAAACAAGGATTCATTAAAACTTATATTATTAAATAATGAAGATGGTAGTTCTTGTTTTAATCAAAAAATGTATAGATTTGGGTTATCAACAAAAAATAATCATAAACTTTTTGACTCACAATTTCAAGAGAGTGGAATAATTAAAGATGATAGTAATATAAATGTTCATATTGAACATGATTTGGCAAGTTATACACTTCACCCAACAGTAAAATATAACAAATATTATCTTGACATAGGCATCTCTGGTTATTGGGAAGACTATGTTCCATTAAAGTATTTCGCTAAATATATCACGAATTCTTCTAATAAAAAAGAATACTCATTGGACTATATTCAATATAATATTAACTTTCCATCACCTTCTATTTTTAAGATTGTTGAAGACGAGGGTGGTTGGACATATGGTCAATTAAATGAAAAATTTGCAACACCAATACAACAATCTTATGAAGTACTAGACAATTCTTTATTTAGTGGGTATAATAATTATGAAGACTTACAATATAATAGATCAGATTTAAGTTATGAATATGACTCAGTTAACTCATTAGTTCAGTCTTATGTGTCTTTTCAATTTACAAAAACAGGTATAAATAAATCTTTTGAGTCTTTTACAACAATTGCTCCAGCCCTAAAAAGCGGAATATTAAACCTAGACAACTACCCAGATTGGCAAAACACTATATTTTTAGTTGAAAACGATACTATTATATATCCACCTTCATCTGTTAGTTTTGAAAGTTTATCTATGTCAACACATTTAAGATTTAGAGTAAGATCAACATTTAATAGAAAAATAAAAATTAAATCACTAGAGTTATCGTCTAGATCATTAGAACAAAATGCTTCTACTCCTATTAGTACAAAGTCTGGAACCAAGTTATATCCATATATTAAGAATGGAATATATAATGACTATAAAGGAAAAAATCCAATAAGCATTTATAAGCATTCCAACCCATACCTGCACCTAACCAGATATTCTGGAATAAAACTAAAAGGTGATTTTAATTATTATCAAAACAGAGGCATTAGTATGCCAATCAATGAAAATAAGGACTCAACTTTTTCTGTATCCACTATACAAATAGCAATTAAAAGTGATAATAATAAATTTACCTATACACCAGTTCAAATATTTCAAATAAATACAGTTGAATCAACAATTAATTTTTACATTGTTTCAAATGGAGATTCTGGACAAAGAGGAAGAATATACGCTATTGATTCAAAAACTGGTCAATTACAAAATGGAATATCATATTACTTAAACGGAGTCTTGGTTGCAAATCCAGTAATAGATAGTACAAACTGGTACTTTTTAAGTGTATCTTTTGCAACTCCGCTTAAGTTTAATTCCTTTACTGGATCAATAAATCTTAATGGTCCTTTAACCTATAACCATATATCTTATTATAAATTAACTGGATTACAACAAAGGCAAAGTTCTATAACTAGAATCTGGGATGAGGTAAAACAGCAGTATATTATAGGTGCAGAGACTCCGTTTAGTTTTGATTGGGAGTTTTGGAATGAAGGATATTTGTGGTTTGGAGTATTAATTAAGACATCTTCTTCAGATTTTGGCGATATTCCTTCTAATATTTATAAAACCTATATGGGAACAAATAAAATTATAATAGGAAATGATGGAGAAAAGCAGTTGTTGACAAAAAGTTCTGAAAATCCTATCTATATTGGTTCATCATGGCAACAATATGTCCTTAATCCAACATAATATGGTATACTAATGGTTATGAATAATCAAAATCCAAACAAAAAAAGCAAACCTCGTATGAAAGGCCAAATTGGCGATTCAAAGATAACATTTATTGATAAAAACTATGACTGGGGTATTTATGTTTGGAAAAGAGCAAATGGTAGATGGTTTACTGATGGAAGTGGCAATATTTTAAATATACCAGCCATGAAAAATGACATTGCAGCATTGGCAGAAATAAAAAGAGCAGCAGCATATTATGGAGAACCAGATGGCGAGGCTGTATTTTTTCCAGGTATGGGAAGGGTTACTGACGAAGAGTATTCTGAACAAGTAGACAGAATGAAGGCAGGATTAATTCCTAACCTTAACGATCTTGGTGCAGTTGCCGCAGCAAAAGCAACCATTGCTAAGTACGGAGACGAAGAATAATGAGTGATGACTTTGATTATGTTATTGGTGCAAGATTAGACGATAGCGAACAATCTCAAAACGCTTTTGCAAACTCAGATCCATTTAATAAAAATTGGGAAGAGTTAAAAAACTATTCTGGTTTGGATAATAATTTTAAACGTCGTGCAGCAAGAATGTCTAAAGCATTAGTAGACACAACTCAACAATCTTATATTGATAATGCTATAGCAGTTCCTCAAGGCGTTAACGGTGCTCATTCTAATCAAATAAATCCAGGTAATGTGTTTAGAAATGGTTATGGACTATTTGATGTTATTACGCCACCATGGAACGTTTATGAACTTGCTAACTATTACGATACCTCTTTTGCTAATCATGCAGCCATCGATGCTAAGGTTGAAAATATTGTAGGTTTGGGATATGATTTTGAAGTATCAAAAAGAACAATGCTTAAATTAGATGGCTCTTCAGATGAATTAGCAGTAAGTCGTGCTAGAAAAAGAATTGAAAGAGCAAAAATTGAATTACGTGACTGGTTAGAAAGTTTAAACCAAGATGATTCATTTACAACAACTATGGAAAAGATATATACAGATGTTCAAGCCATAGGTAATGGATATATGGAAATTGGTAGAACTACTCGTGGAGAAATTGGATATATTGGACACATTCCAGCAACAACAATGCGTTGTCGCAGATTAAGAGATGGATATGTTCAGGTTATTGCAAATAAGGTAGTTTACTTTAGAAACTTTGGTGCAACTAATCCAAACCCAGTAACTGCTGATCCAAGACCAAATGAAATTATTCACTTTAAACAATACTCACCATTAAATACATTTTATGGAGTACCAGATATTATCTCAGCAATTTCATCACTACATGGTGATCAGTTAGCCTCACAATATAACATAGATTACTTTGGCAACAAAGCAGTTCCAAGATATGTGGTAACAATGAAGGGTGCCAAACTTTCTGCTGATGCAGAAGACAAGATGTTTAGATTTTTACAGACTGGATTAAAGGGTCAAAATCATAGAACTTTGTATATACCTCTTCCTGGAGATTCAGAAAATAACAAAGTAGAGTTTAAGATGGAGCCTATTGAGTCTGGAGTGCAAGAAGGCTCATTTAAAGAATACAGAAAACAGAATCGTGATGATATTTTGGTTGCTCATCAGGTACCACTTTCTAAACTTGGTGGGTCTGATTCAGCAGCCATTGCTGCAGCAATAGCCCAAGATCGTACTTTTAAGGAACAAGTAGCAAGACCAGCACAGGCACAACTTGAGAAACAAATTAATAAGATTATACGTGAGAAACAAGACATCTTAGAGTTTAAATTTAATGAACTTACCTTAACGGATGAGATAGCCCAATCACAAATACTTGAAAGATATGTAAAAACACAAATTATGATGCCTAACGAAGCACGAGTAGCATTGGGTCTTCCACAAAGAGATGGTGGGGATGATCCCTTTGTGGCTAAACCAGAAACTATGAATAATGATGCCAACCGTGCAAGAGATGGTGAAAGATTGAATAACCAGTCTGATGGAACTGCAACTATAAGTGGTAGAAATCCAAAGGGCGAGGGTAGATCTTCAAACTAGTTAGCCTGTTTATAACATGTTTATAACGTGTGTATAAAAGGGTTCTATAATGTATAGTACGATGTCTATATTAAAAGCCCAATGGAATACAGAAGGCGAGAATGTCCGCCTTTCTATGCCTTTTAGTAAGGTTGATAAAGAACGACGTATTGTTTCAGGCTTTGCCTCATTGGATAACGTAGATCGTCAAATGGACATTGTTACTACAGAAGCCAGCATGAAGGCATTTGAAAATTTTCGAGGTAACATAAGAGAAATGCACCAACCATTAGCAGTAGGCAAAATGGTTTCATTCAAACAAGAAAAATATTTTGATACAGAATCTAAGAAATTTTATAATGGTGTTTTTGTTTCTGCTTACGTATCCAAAGGTGCTCAAAGCACATGGGAAAAGGTTTTGGATGGAACACTAACAGGTTTTTCTATTGGTGGAAAAATGAATAAGTGGGACGATGCTTTTGATGAGAAGTTAGATTCTCAAATTAGAATTATTAAAGACTATGATCTTGTTGAATTGAGTCTTGTAGATTCTCCAGCAAATCAATTTGCAAACATTATGTCTGTAGAAAAAGTAGATGGTGTTGCAGTAGTTAAAGGTGACAATACAACTTTAGAAAATGTGTTCTGGGATTCAGAAACAGGAATTGTTATGGTTTCAGAAAATGAAAAAGAAATCAGTCCAACGACTGGTAATGAAATGAAAAATATAGGATTCGTTGAAAAAACGGATAGCGAAAAAATCGATATGATAAAGTTCTTAGTTGATAGTGCTAAAGGCATTAATACTTCTAAGATTACCAAGGAGGTAAGTCCTATGACAGAAACAACAGAAGTAGTAGCAGAGATTGTTGAAAAATCTGATATTGCAGTTGAAAATGTTGAGGTTGCTCCAGAGGCAGATGCAGTAGTTGATGCTCCTGCTGCAGAAGTTGTTGCAGAAGATGCACCAGCCGCAGAAGCAGTTGTAGATGCTGAAAAAGCAGATACAGTAGAAGCAGTAGCAGAAGTTACTGAAGAAGTGACTACAGAAGTATCTAAAGCAGACGATGTTATTGTTGAGGCAGTAACAGAAGTTAAGAATACTCTTACATCAGCCTTTAGCGATCTACTTGCAACAGTAAAGTCTTTACAGGCAGAAGTTGCAGATTTAAATAAAGCACTTGTTGATACAAAATCACAAGTTGCAAAAACACAAGATGCACTAATTGAAACAAATGGTGCAGTTAATGAGTTTGGAAAGAGAATGGAATCAGTAGAATCTGACACCGCTTTCCGAAAGTCTGGCGATCTCGGCGAGGTCGTACAGTTACAACCAGCAATGGTTGAAAAATCCCTATGGGGCGGACGTTTCCTCAAAACAGCCGATCTATTCAGATAGAAAATCACTCGGAGGTGAAATATATGTCGGAAGAAATAATCAAAAATCAACCAGGTACTGATGGAAACATCGGTAACGAAGCACCAGGCTTATACCAAGCACAAGGTGCATTCGCATCTGGCTCTGATACAGCAGAAAACGTTCCAGGTAACTACGCAACTGGTGGTGTCTTAAACAACATCCCTGATGCATTATCAGGAGTTACAACTGGTCCAAATGCAGTAAATCCTTCAGGTGATACTGGAAGCGGTATCCTACGTCCTGAACAAGCACGTCGTTTTATTGACTACGTGTGGGATGCAACTGTATTGGCTCAAGACGGTCGCAGAGTGACCATGAGAGCAAACACAATGGAACTTGAAAAAGTTAACGTTGGAGAACGTGTAATTCGTGCAGCCGCACAAGGTCTAGGCGATTACACAAACGCTGGTGCAACATTCTCAAAAGTTGAATTAACTACAAAGAAAATTCGCTTAGATTGGGAAGTATCATCAGAAGCATTAGAAGACAATATTGAAGGTGCAGCATTAGAAGATCATATCGTAAGATTGATGACTAATGCATTCGGTAACGATATCGAAGACCTTGCAATCAATGGTGATGGATCAACAGGATCATTCTTGTCCATCATGAACGGTTTCATTAACCGTGCAAAAGCCGTTGGTTCAGGTGCACACGAATCAGTTGTCACCGTAGCCAGCAACCGCTGGACACCAGAAGTTATGCAAAACATAATTCTTGCAATGCCACGTAAATACCGTGCACTTAAGAACAATCTTAAGTTCTACGCAGGTACAGACGTATTCCAAGGAATTGTTAAGCACAACGGAACACTTGCAGACGCAGTAGCAGAAGCATTTGCTTTCCGTCCAGGAAGCACCGAATCAAATCGTCAAGGCTACCTAGATGGAGTTGGACAAACATTTGGAGCAGCACGTACAACTCGTGTACTCGGAATTGACGTTCAAGAAGTTCCTTACTACCCTGCAGGATATGTCGATTTGACATTCCCACAGAACCGTGTATGGGGCTTCCAACGAGACATCACAGTTAACCGTGAATACAAACCTAAGAAAGATACTGTAGAATATACAGTTTTCGTTCGTTTTGGTATTCAATGGGAAGAACTAGATGCAGTTGCTTACGCAGACGCAGCAGCAGATGCTTAATCTGTAACCCAAATTTAAAGGGAGTAGGGATTAATTTTCTTACTCCCTTTAATATTTAATTAAATGATATAATACTAAAAGGAGGAATATATGTCAGAATTAGACAATAACTTAGATTCACAAACATCAGAAACAATTGAAGAAAATACTATTCAAGAAGCAGTTGTTGAAGATACTGTAGAAGAAGTTAAACCACAACCAGCAATATTGGCTCCAGAAGAAGCAGTAATTCCAGAAGATAAAAAAGAAGCAGTTGAAGAACTTGTTCAAGGCTTATCACCATTATCAACTGGTGCAATTGGAGTTGCAAAACAACCTAAACCTAAAAAAGAAAAAGAAGTTGCTAAACCTAAAAAAGATAAAGAAAAGGTTGCAATTAGATCAACAAGAAATGTATCTTGGATGGGTGTTGGACAGGTTAAAATTGGTATTAATTATGTTACACCAGACGAAGCAAAAGAATGGTCAAAGCGTGATCATATTACAGTTTTAAGTCCAGAACAAGTTGCAAAGGAATACGGCTTATAAACAATGGAAGCATTAAGGGTTCCACCATACCCACTAACAATTAAGTTTGATGTCCCAACAAGTGGAGACATTTATACTCTTAGATTAGAGGATTTGGTGGAACACTTTGTTGATATATACAATATAACATCAGATGAAAATTCACAATTAACATATACGTTGCCATTATCAAAAATAGAGTTTGATAGAAACTATGATGTTAAAATTTTAAACTCAGATGAAGAAATAATTTTTGAAGATAATTTAGATATTATTAGACCATATACTAATCCAAACAAACTTGGAACTACTGCTTCAGAAATAACAGAAGCAACATATAATGAACTTATTGCAAGATCAATAATAGACTCTTTTATTACTGATGGTTTTTACAACAAAAAAATTATTTATCAAACAGTTGGAGAAGGCTTAGACTATATTCCTTTATGGATAAATGCATATAAGGTTTTAAAGGTTTATGAAAATGATGTTTTAGTTTTTGATGCAGAAGAAGAAGTAAATGAAAAATATTTTAAATTAACACTTGACAACTCTGCAATTCAAGCATTTACTCCAGACTCTACAGACTCTTGGAATAGATTAGAAAAAACACTTCCAAATGTTCCAGTATCATATGGAGATTTAGGATATTATGGTTGGGATACAGTTACTTTTCCAACAGGATACGATTACACACTAGTTCTAGATGCTGGTTATAAAACAGTTCCAGCAGACATTCAAGCAGCAACAGAGATGTTAATTAATGATATTAAATGTGGAAGACTTGATCAATATAAAAGATATGTTGAAGAATATCAAACTGACCAATACAAGGTTAAATTTAATGCTGATAAATTATTTAGCGGTACAGGTAATATAATAGTTGATCAAATATTATCAAAATATACTAAGAATATTACAAGATTAGGAATACTATGACATGTTTAGACGACAACTTTTTATACCCAATGACAGCAGAAGTATACTATTCAGCAGTTGAACAAGGTCAATACGGTAATATTAAAAAGCAATGGTCAAAATTTAAAGATATAAAATGCTACTTTGCATCTGGCAATATTAGAAATAAAGAAGAACAGCAGGTACAGAATGTAGCAATTGTATTTGATACAGTTCTAACTGGCAGGGTACCAAATGATATTAGGTTTAACGATATAAACAGTGGAATTGCATTAACTAATCTTCTTATAACAAACATATCAGACGGAGAAGGTAACCCTATATATGTTGAAACAGGAGGAGTTCGTGCTGGCAAGTCAACTCTTTTTGAAATTGCAACACTTAGTCCATACTCTGGATTATTTGGTAAAACAGAATACTATAAGATTATTATTAAAAGATCTGACAATCAGGCGGTAGATTTATGATAAGGTTTGATACAAAACAATTTAAAAAAGATATGGACAATATTGTAAAATACTCTATGGGATTTTTAGAAGGAGTAGAGGGTGGCAAACAAGTATTTTTAAATAATCTTGGAAAACAAACAATAGAAGCCTTAAAAGAATTTATTGATACAAACGCTAGAATAGATCCAGCAGCATTGCAACACGTATACGAGTGGTATAAATCTGGAAGTCCAGAGTCTAGATTATTTGATATACAGTATACTGTTAGTGGATTAGGACTATCAGTAATGTCAACATTTACACAATCATCTCAAGTTAAAAGTGGATCTACAGAGCCATTTTATAATAAAGCAAGAATAATGGAAAATGGTGTGCCAGTTACAATAAGACCTAAAAAATCTCCTGTATTGGTTTTTGAACAAGATGGAGAAACAGTATTTACTAGAAATGCAGTTAAAGTAAATAATCCTGGTGGAGAAGATGCACAGGGTAGTTTTGAATCAACCATAGATATATTCTTTCTTCAATATTTTAAACAATCATTTTTAAAGGCATCTGGATTATATGATTACATAAAAAGACCACAAGTATTTAAAACAAACATGGCAGCAGGAAAACGTAACGGTAAAGGTGTTGGATATTCAACTGGATACAAATGGATTGCTAATGCGGTGATTGCATAATGGCTGCCACAATACATCATCCACCATCATTAATTAATGCTTACTTACAAAATAAGGTTAGTGAGTTTTTTGATCAAGATTTAACGATACCGTTTTTTCCTACTAGTCCAACAGATATTGCTGCTCTAACTGAAACATTTCCAAATTCAACAGGAACATTTGCAGTATATGACAGAATGTTTAGAATGAATAGAAAAAATTTTCCACACATATATTGTGAACAAATAATGTACTATTTTTATAATTTTGGTGAAGATGCAGTTGAAAGAACTATTATAGTAAGTCAAAAAATTCAAGATCTTTTAAATGGGCTAGACGAGTCTGCTGTTGACATAAATAAGTGGATAAGAGATAATCAAGATACCGTTGTACCTGGTCCAAACATAGCACTTAAAGATATGTCTCTTCCCCTATACTTTCATACCTTTAAAACCTATCAACTTCAAGAAACTAGAGATATCATAGACTTTGGAACAGCCAGAACCTATGCTGGAAACAAGATTATACTTGATTATGACTGGCATAAGGGATAAGAAAATGGTGTTATACTTGATTTTGAGGAAACAACGCTTTACAATTTAATAAAACCCTTTACAAGGAGAGGTGAAATAAATGGCATATTCTCGTGGATCGTCCAATAACATTATCGTTGGTGCTGCCGCATTGTTTACATACAATGATGGTGCTTTAGCACAAGCAATCGGTACTGTTGGTGGACCACTACCAGCATTTGAAGCAGCAACATCATACAAAGATACTTTGGCTGATGATACTGACTTTACAAACGTAGGTTATACCAGCAATGGTATTGAACTTACATTCCAACCATCTTTCGGTGAAGTTCAAGTTGATCAAGTTCTTGACGTTGCTCGTCTTTTCAAAGACGGCATGCAAGTATCTTTGGCAACATCATTTGCAGAAGCAACATTAGAAAATCTTCTAGTGGCAGTAGCAGCAAACGTAAATGACTTAGATGAACTATCAACCGCAACAGGTATTGGTACAGGAAGCCAAAGTTTCGACATCAACTCAGGTGAATTGGGCGACGTTCCTCTAGAACGTGGTTTAGTAGCCGTTGGTCCAGGAACTGGTGACCCATCAATCGATAAGGAACGTATCTATATCGGATACCGTGCTTTGTCAATCGAAAACGTAGTAGCATCAGCAAAACGTGATGCAGCATCTATGTTTGACGTAACTTTCCGTATGTTGCCGTTAGATGACGGTATGTATGGTAAGATCGTTGACCGTACAATTGCTTAGTAAGTAATTTTACAAGATTAGCCCACCCCAAAACGGTGGGCTTTTCTATTTGATATAATGATTTAATGGCTAATAAAGTTTATGAAGAAAATATTATTGAATTAATAGACGGTACAAAAATAACAGTTGGTCCATCTAAAATAAAATATTTACGTGGCATATTAGATAGTTTTAATAAAATAAATAAAGATAGCACAGAGGATGAGGCTATAGAAATAATGGTTGAGTCTGTCAGAATTGCAATGCAAGAATTTTATCCATCTATTTCTGATTCAATAGAATCAATAGAAGATAATTTAGATATAAAAACAGTGTATAAGGTTTTAGAGTACTGTGCTGGAATAAAAATAAATAGTGATCAAGAAGAAACTGTTGAAAATCAAGCAAAGTCTCAAAGTGATGGATCAAGTTGGCAAGACCTAGATCTTGTAAAATTAGAATCTGAGGCTTTTTTAATAGGTGCTTGGAAAAACTATGAAGAGTTAGAAAGATCTATTTCTATGCCAGAGTTAATATCTATATTAGAAGTAAAGAGAGAATTAGATTATGGTGATAAAAAATTTGCAGCGGCAATGCAGGGGGTAGATATCGATAAAGATAAAAATGATAATGCTTGGGAAGAAATGAAAAAAAGAGTATTATATAAAGGAAAAGATGCAAGTGATATTACAAACCTTCGTGGAGCAAAAGCAAAGAAAGCAGGGTTTGGTATTGGTCATGGCTTAGGTTATGAAGAGGTTGTTGGTTAAAATATAGGTCCTCCTGTGATATAATTAGATTTAACCTTATAAGGAGGAAAAATGGCAACTACTGTTAACGAAGAAAAAACAGTTACGCTTATTGACGGCACAAAAATCAAAGTAAGACCACTGAAAATTTCTCTCCTACGTCCTTTCATGAAGAAATTTGAAGGTGTAGCAGCGGTCGCAGAAGATAATGAAAAATCAATGAATATTTTAATGGAATGTATTCAAATTGCAATGAGACAATATAAGCCAGAACTTTCAGAAGATTTGGCAGCGTTAGAAGAAAATATGGATCTTCCAACGGTATATAAGATTATTGAAGAAGCATCTGGAGTTAAATTAGCAGATGCAGCACTTCTTAATAATTTACCATAAAAACTAAATAAGAGGTACTAATGAATGGCTGATGTAGAATCCAAGATAAAAATTGGTATTGACACTGGTGAAGCGTTAACGCAGTTAAAAGCGTTACAACGCCAGATATCAGCCTTTCACACCTCAATGGCAAAAACAGGTGCTGCAGGTGTTGCAGTATCTAACAATCTTTCTCAAAATCTAGTAAATCAAATAAATGCTGGCGGCAAATTCTATGCCGAAATGAAAAAAATAAAAACAACAACTGATGCATTTAATACAGCATTAGAAAAAAATCAACTCTCAATGAGAGAGTACTTTAGATATACTGGTGCATCTACAAGAACTTTTGGAAAGTTATTTAAATCTGAGTTTGACACTATTAATAAAGTTGCAAGAGAAAATGTAAAAACATTACAAACTCAATATATTAAAATGGGCAGAGATGCAAGTGGTGCTCTTAAAGCAATGTCAATTCGTCCATTAACTTTGGACATGAATGATTATGGCACTAAAGTAGCAATGGCTGCTCAAAAACAAGCAATATTAAATCAACTGCTTAGACAGGGTTCTACAAACTTATTAAACTTTGGTAAAAATACACAATGGGCTGGCCGTCAACTTATGGTTGGTTTTACAATTCCATTAATATCTTTTGGAACAATTGCATCAAAAACATTTATGGAATTAGAAGAGCAAGCGATTAGATTTAAACGTGTTTATGGTGATCTCTTTACAACAAATACAGAAACAGCAAAAGCATTGAAAGATGTTCAAGCACTTGCCAATGAGTTTACCAAATATGGAGTAGCAGTAGCAGATACTATGAAGATGGCTGCAGATGTTGCAGCAACAGGTAAAATGGGAACAGATTTGTTAGAGCAAGTAAGCCAAGCAAATAAGTTAGCCGTACTTGGTGGAATCGATCAACAAAAGTCTCTTGATACTATTATTTCTTTAACATCTGCATTTGGACGAGAAACTATACAATTATCAGAAGATATTAACTTTTTAAACGCCGTAGAAAACCAAACAATTTTAAATATTGATGATTTAACAACTGCAATTCCTAAAGCAGCACCAGTAATTAAACAACTTGGTGGAGATGTTCAAGACTTAGCATTCTTTATGACAGCAATGCGTGAAGGTGGTATTCAGGCTGGAGAAGGTGCTAACGCTCTTAAATCTGGTCTTGCATCTATGATTAACCCAACTGAAAAAGCAGCCAAAGTACTTGGCACAATGGGTATAAATATTAAAGGAATTGTTGAAGCAAATCAAGGCGATGTAAGAAATCTTGTTATTGGTATGGCTAAGGCATTTGATCAACTAGATCCACTAAATCGTGCTAGAGCAATTGAACAACTGTTTGGTAAGTTTCAGTTTGCTCGTATTTCTACATTGTTTCAAAATGTTATTAAAGAAGGAAGCCAGGCTCAAACAGTTGCTAAATTGACACAGGCAACTACAGAAGAACTTGCTATATTGTCTGAACGAGAATTAAAAAAGGTTGAAGAATCTCCTATGTATAAATTTAAAAAAGAAATTCAAGATCTTAAAACAGCAATTGCTCCTGTAGGTGCAGAATTTTTAAAGGCCTTGACTCCAATTGTTAAGTTTTTTGGTAATGTTTTTGAAAAATTTAATGATTTTGGGGACGGCACAAAAAAGGTAATTGTTTTATTAACGGCAGTACTAGCAGGAGTAGGACCACTTGCGTTAATGTCATTTGGTTTATTGGCTAACGGTATTGCAAACATAATTAAGGGCTTTACAGCAGTAAAATCATTGTTTAATAAAACTGGAAGTTCTACTCAGTATTTGGGTGAACAAACTAACTATTTAACACAACAACAGTTGCAGGCTTCAGCGGTTGCATCTTCATTAGATCAAGCACATATGAAACTAACACAAAGATTTACATCAGAAGCAACAGCAGTTAGAAATTTATCAACAGCATATCAACAGGCAATAGCAACACAAAGCATGTTTGGTTTAGGTGCTGTTAGAGGTAGAGGTGGAACCGCTCAACAGCCAAAGGGTTATGCAAAAGGCATAGTAAGTGTTCCAGGTACTGGTACTGGAGATAAAGTTCCAGCAATGCTTTCTCCAGGAGAAGCAGTTGTTCCAGCAGCAAATGCAAAAGCAAATCCAGCATTAGTAAGTGCATTAGTAAATGGAACAATAAAAGGTTATCAGGCAGGTTTGGATCCACTTGGTAAAGGATACAAAAATGCTACTGTATTTTTACCAGAAAGTTTAAACACTCTTGCTGGAGGAAAAGTTGGTGCTCCTACAGCAGATATTGTTTCATATTTTAAAAATGCAGGAAGTGCAGCAGCAGCACCATTAATGGCAGTAATGGCCAAATCAATGGGAATGAAATTAAATGATCCTGCAGTTAAAAGTCAGTGGGCTGCTCTTGGTGGACAATTAATTATAAATGCAACAACTGCATTAGAAAAATCTGGTATGCAGTTTGTTAAAGATGAGGACTTAGAAAGAATAGTTGTTCCAGCAATGAGAAGAACTGCTCAAGCAATTAGTATAGAAGGTAAAGCAGTTGGTGCTGCTTTTGATGCAGCAGTTGCAGAAATTAGAACTGTGGGTGCAGTTGGAACTCAATCTGGAAGAATGGGTGGACAAGGAAGAACAAACCTTTCAGGTTCTTATAGAGGAGTTAGACAACAAGCACAACAATTTGCATTAACTCAAAGACCAAGTATGTTTACTCAAAGTGAAAGAATGAGTTCTAGCGGAAAGACTAAAAAATCTTTTCAAACATTAAATCCAACAACAAAACAATGGGAAGTTGCTACAATGTCCCATATTACAAAGTCCATAACAGCAACGGTTACAAGATTAGTAGAAATGACTAAACCATATTTGGGTGATATGGGAGTAAAAATTACAAAAGCAGTTACAAAAAATGTTGTAGATGGAGTTAAAAAGGGAGCAGGTATTGCTTCTCCAGCAAAAGAACCAATGATAGTTGGTCAACAATTTGCTCAAGGTGGACTTATAGGAATGAAAGAGTATGTTGATGACTTTAATGTTGCTGGTAAACAACTTGGTGCAGCAGGTGCAGCAGGCCTTGCATCGCAATCATCAAATGTACTATATGGAAAGTCAACTGGTGTTACAGCAACAGATAAATCAATTAGAAGACAACAAGAAAAATTAGCAAAACAAAATCAAATGATGGTTAGTGGTACAGGTGGAGGCAAGGGTAGAGTTGCAGGTGGTGCAAGAGGACCAGGTGCTGGAATGATTGGTATGGCAGCAACTACTGGAGTTATGGCTGCATCTATGATGGGTGGAAAAGTTGGAGATACTGCACAACAATTAATGATGCCAATTATGATGGTATCAATGTTGTTTGGAATGATGTCTGCTCCACTGGCAGCAGTTGTATCGTTAATAGGATTACTTGCTTTTGGTATATTTAAATTAAATAAAGCAAAGAAAGATGAAATGAAGGCTACCCTAAACCTAATTGATGCCATGGGTACAGGTACAAAACCTATGCAAGAATTTTCTAAATTTGCTGGTACTGTAACAGCAACTGAAATTATGAATAGAAGACGTGCAAACTTCTCATCTCCTTTCCAAATAAAAACAGGTAAAACCACATTTGGTGAAAGTTTTGTTGCTTCTGATGAAGGAAAAGCAAGAGTTGAATCTATTCAAAAATCAATTTCTAAGTTTGGCAAAGAAAGTGCAATAGAAGATTTATCAAACCAACTTATTGGATCAGTTGTATCTGGAGCATTAAACTATAAACAAGCACGTAGCATTGCAGCAAATATTGGAGATGCAATACAAGATTATGATTTCTCTATTGCTGTTAATACAAAACTTATTAGCATGTTGGGTCCAGATGGAGAGAATGTATTAAAAGACGGAATAACAATTCAAACTAAACTTATTGAAGATCAAAGAAATAGACTTCTTGGTGCAACTAAGCCTAGAATTACTGATTTTACTTCATTAACATATGCTCAAAAAGCCACTGAAGTACAGCGTGCAATAGCAGGTGGAGGAAACTTTAATGAAAGTGGTGCAACTGTTTTTGCAAGAATGAAAGTTTTGTTAGAAACTCAACAACAAATGTTAGACGTAACAGAAGTTGAATATAGTAAAAAAATAGAAGCCGCCAAAATTGCTGGAGATCTTAATAGAGTTAATGAGTTAATATTAGAAAGAGAAAAAAAGAAAGCAGCATTGTTAGATCAAAGCAAACAAAATTATGATGTTTTGCAAAAAACTCTAAGTGGTGCAGATGCTAACGCATTAAAAGAAATATCAGATGCAGCAAAAGAATCATTAAAACAAGCCTATAAAGATAGTCCTATTTTATCAGCATTAGCAACAGAAGCAGAAACCAAAATAAGCAAATCTAAGTTATCAGATGCAACAAAAATAAACTTAGTATTAAGTATGGCATCTCAAGATTTAGACCCATCAACAGTAGCCAATATTTTAAATAAATTTACAAGTCAAGAAGATATAGATAAAATTTTAAATATAATGCCAAAAGTTGGCGGTAAAGATGCAAACTTAATTTATGCGTTAGCAGATCAGTTTGCAAGTTCAGATAAAGCATTAGAATTTATATATAGTTTTGAATCAAAAACTCCAGAAGAATCAAGAAAAGAACTAGAGGCTTTTAATGCTATTAGTCAACTTTCTCAAATTGGTGAAGGAATAGATGTTCCAATATTGTTAGACTACGCACAAAGTTCTGGTGCATCTGCAAAAATTTCTAAGATGTTAGAAGAAATAAATAATACTAGTGCTAAAGATTTAACGTTAGAATTTGCAGTAAAAACAGTTGGACAAGAAGCACTTGACGAACTTGTAGCAAGAGGTCAAGATTGGCAAATGATGCCAGAAGATCAAAGAAGAAACTTCTTAGCCGCTTCAACAGCATTGTTAAATCTTAAGGGAGACCCTGGTTTTATTAAGGCTTATAAGAATTGGGCATTACAGGCGGGTAATGCAGGAAAAACAATTAATGATTTTATTGGCTATGGTGCATATAAAGTAACAGAGGCAAAGATGCCAGACACATCTGCTGCTCCAGATGCAGAAGATGACGCCAATGCTGGCGGGGGACCAACAGGATCACCATTAGACGAAATAGTAAAGAAACTAAGAGATGTAAGAAAGGCTACACAAGAACTTACAGTTGGTTGGGAAGCATCTGGAAGTGCCTTAAGGAAACTTGCTAAAGAGACATTAGGGTTTGGTGGTTTGGCACAAAGACTTAGAGGACAGGGTGCAAATCAAAATGTTATAGATTTTGTCACAGGTCTATCACCAGATGATTATGATAAATATAAATCAATGTTTAAAGATGTAAAGGTTTTACAAACATCTCTTAATAACATTGCTATTGGTGATTATATAGAAAGTCAAAGAAAGAGTGTTGCAGATAGTAGAAATCAAGCAATTGCATTTAATGTATTAACTAAGTCTGGAATGTCTCTTTCTAATGCTTACGATGCAATAAAAGATAGTGCATTTGCTGCAGCAGTAGCACAAGCAAAAGGAGCAGATGTTCTAAAGTTAGTTAAAGAAAGACAACTAAGTGTTAAAGAAACTTTTGATTTAGCAATAGCATCAAAACAATATTCAAGTCAGTTTGATCCTGGATATGACGCAGCAATGAAGTTATTTGATATACAAGAAAAAATTATTAGACAAAAAAGAAAAGGCGAACTTGATGCACAACAACTAATTATTGATAATAGCAATAAACAAATTAAGTTAGCAAGAAATATTCAAGATGCTAATAGTTATCAAATTGCTAGATATGAGGATGGACTAAAGAGTATTACTGACCAAGCAGAGGCAATTACAGAAAAATATGATAAACAATTTGCAGCCCTTGATAAGATTTCTAAAATTAATGAAGTAATATCTAGACAAGAAAAAAGTAGAATATCACTTGCTGAGGCATTATCTCAAGGAGATATATACGCTGCAGCCAGAGCAGCACAAGAACTTCGTGCTCAAAATGCTCAAGATGCAATTGATCAACAAAGAAATGGAATGGAAGCAGCAAGAGATGCACAAATAAATGCACTAACTGCTAATGGGTTAACTAGAGATCAACTAGAAGAAAAGGTAAAACTATTAAAAGAGCAAAATTATAGAATTGAACAAGATACTATTGCACCATTACAAGAACAAGCAAGATTGGCACAAGTTAAAGTTGATCTTATTAATGAAGAAATTAAAGCGGTCACAGAAGTATTTAAAGTTGCCAATATGACTAAAACTGAGTGGGAAGAACAAAAACTTAGAATTGAAGGTGCTGAAGCAGCAGCAGGCAAATATAAGGATGCATTGAATGGAGCACTTGGTGTAGTAGGACAAATAAAGACTACTTATGATCAAATTCTTGAAACCATGAAAACATTATCAACAATGACATTTAGTGGTTTTAGTACTGAGCCACCACCAACTACAACTACTGCAGATGATACAAAATCTGATGGCAAAAAACCTGATGGTAAAAAACCATCTTCATCATCTAGTGGTAATAAACCAAGCACATCATTCTTATCATCAAATAAATATAAACCATTATCTATGGCTGTACCAGGAGTAATGGGGTCTACTCAATATAAAACAACTACCGCAACTTTGTCAAATATTTATGGCAGTGGAACCTCAAGTTATATTCCAGTTAAATATTTAAACAAAAAATCTATGGGTGGAATGATTCAAAAATTTGCTTCTGGTGGTTTTGCAGTTGGTACAGATACCGTGCCAGCAATGCTAACTCCTGGTGAATTTATTGTAAGTAAATATGGTGTAGATAAATTCGGGGTAGATAACTTAAGAGCAATTAATAAAGGTGAAAACCCTGGATCATCTTCAGTGTATAATTATAACTTGAGTGTTAATGTTAAGTCTGATGCAAATCCTAACGAAATTGCTAGAACAGTAATGATGCAGATTAAACAAATAGATTCTCAAAGAATCAAAGGGAATAGAATATAATGTCAAATTTAAATTATCTTGCTGGTAGAAAAAAATACGGTAGACCACAGGCACTACTATTTTCAGATACCCCTGGAACTCTTGTGCAAGGCACAGGTGGAATGGTTCATGTTCCAGATGGACATGAAGTAAATGCCGTGCCAGATCCTATTGAAAATAGTAGATTTATAATATTATCAGATCATAACCGTGGTCCAATAGATATTAAAAACAATAGAATTGAACAAAAAGAAAGAACTATTAATGGGAAAATGAGATCATTTTATATTGCAGATAAAAGTACTTTTTCTGTAAGTTGGCAAAACTTACCATCTAGATCTTTTTCTAGTATTGCAAATTTTGATAAAGAAACTGGCAAAGAAGAAAATGGATTAGATAAATATACAGTAGACGGTGGAGCAGGAGGAAATGAGTTATTACACTGGTATTTAAATCATAAAGGTTCTTTTTATCTATTTATCTCATATGATAAATATATTAGTTTTGATGAGGAGGATAATACAGTAAACAGACTTGCTGAATATCAAGAAGTTGTAGAGGTATTATTTTCAGATTTTTCATATAGTGTAAATAAAAGAGGATATAGCAAGCATGACTTGTGGGATATAAATTTGTCTTTGGAAGAAGTATAATGTTTATAAAAGAAGATGTAAAAGAAGTTTTTGAAAACTCAAACACAGTAGGTATTAAAGGTTTGGTTTTGGCAGAATGGAATCTTAATAGTTCAGATAATTTATTAAAGATAGGAAATTATAGATATAGGCCATTAGAAAATTTATCTAAATATAAACAAATATTTGATTCATATGATTATAAGGATACTGGAAATTTTTATACAAATGCAACCAATGCAGATATTGTTGTAGATGGTGGTGTTGACGATTCTAATGAGCCTCAACTATTTATTTCAAATAAAGAAAAGGAATCTCAATTATTTTCTTTAGAAGACTGTTTTGGTAAATTTAGACCAAGATCTGGAATTAATAAAATAAGATATTTTAACAATAAATATTTTCACAATCCAAATTCATACTTATCAGATAGACCAAGATACTATATGTCAGATAAAAGAGATTATTTTAAATACTGGAGTTCTTATAGAACTGAAGATGGAATTGAGAGAGGTATAGCAAAAAACATACAAAATGGTAAAAACTATATAGATGACGTTGCACCATTTGTAGTATATAAAAATAGTATACCAACTAATAGAATAGTTATTAAGATGCAAACTAACGTAGGAAATACTGATTTAGGATCTTTTTCTACAGTGTCAGGAACCATAGACGATCCATTTTATGGATATGAAAATCAAACAACTCCATCAATATGGAAGGTACAAAAGTTAAGAAATAATATTTGGACAGATTTAATTAACTTTGATGAAAACTCTACAAGAAGTGATGGAAGTAAAATAATCAAGTCTGACGGTCACATTGAATTAAAATATGGAATTATTGCTCCATTAAAATATAAGGATACCTTTAACTTTATAACAATTTTATTGTCTAGTTCTCAACTACCACAAACAGGAAGTTATGGAGATGCATTTTTAGTAAGAGATGCCTATAGTGGAACAATAGGAACTCTGTATGTATTTAATGGTTTAGGATATGATAATTTTGCTGCAGAATATGGATGGAGACTATTAGAAAAAGAAATAGATAAGGCATCAGTAGTTACAGAATTATCTTCACCATTTTCTTATTTTGACAATAATGAAAAAAATATTAAATATAATCAATTTGAATACATAGATGGATTAAGAGTTGTTGTAACTACCATGAATAAATTTGATAGTGTTTTTGAATTAATTGAATTGTCTCCTAGACTAGTTGCAGACATTAGTGACAATGTTACAAGTTATACACTTAATAAGTCAATATCTGACTTAAACTTAAACGGTTTACCTGTTGGCCAACTATTGGCATCTGGTGGTAATTTAGATATTATTGATCCTAGTTTGGCATTTAATAAAAATAACAGTTTAAGCATAATTTCTCAATATTTAAACAACAATGTTAAATTTAGTTTTTATGAAGAGGTGTTTACTGGAACAAATGATTATAACTATATACCTTTAAAAAAGTTTTATTCAGACAATATACCTCAAACAGATATAAAAAATGGAAAGACTTCTATAGAACTTAGAGACTTATATTTTTATTTAGAACAAATTAATGCTCCTAGTTTATTTTTGACCAATGTTTCTGTTAATTTTGCAATATCTATTTTGTTAGATTATGCTGGATTTTCTAACTATAAATTTAAAAAAGTTGATAATGAAAAAGAACTAATAATACCTTTCTTTTTTTGTAATGAAGAAAAAAATATTGCACAGGTATTAAATGATTTAGCCGTATCTTCTCAATCAGCAATGTATTTTAATGAAGAAAATGACTTAGTTGTAATGAGCAAAAACTACACTGTTCCAAAAATAAACGATAGGTCAGTAGACATGATTGTTTATGGTTCAAATAATAACTTAGTTAATAAAAAAGAAAACATAATTAGTGCATCTTTGGTAGATACAAAAGTTTTAAATTCTGGAAAAATTAATTATACAACAAGGTATATTCAAAAAACTTTAGGTTCTATAAAACAAGCAACCCTTTTAGATAAAGAAAAAACTTGGGTATATAAGCCAACGCTTTTATGGGAAGTATCTGGTAAAAATAATACTAAAACTGTTAATGAATCAGCAAGCACAATGTCTTCTTATATTTTATCAGCAATACCTCTTGCCTCTCCCCTTATTGATGTTGCTCCATTGGTTGAAAATAATATTTTAATCAACAATACAATAGATCTTGGAGAAAACGTATATTGGTTAGGAAACTATAATGGTTATTTTTATTCAAATGGAGAAGTTATAAGATATGATGCAGTTGAATATAATGTTTCAGGATTTGGAAATACTTGGATAACAAGTGTTCAAGATTATGAAAATTATTTTTCACAACTTCCTTTTAATGGAAAGATGTATCCAACTGGATTAGTAAGAATTTATACAGAACTAGAATATATAGAAAAAAATGGAGTTAAGGTTTTAAAAAGCGGTGCTGTTATTAAGAATGGAAGAGCACAGTTTGGTACAGAAATTACCAATCATTACTCAGGACTAGACCCATACTGGACTAACAATAATAACGTAAGGGGATGCAATATGTATTCTGAGTATTTGTTTTCAGATAAAGATTTGGATAAAACTGTTGTTGTTGGTCCTGCTGGAATAAATAATAATATAGCAAAGCAAACTACTAGAACAAGCAAAATTAAAAACTTTTTATCAGGTTCTTACGTGTCAGAATATGATGATAAAAATTCAATTAATAATAAATCTGGAAGCGTTCAGTCTTCTGCTTTAGTAATGACAGGCCCTGCATTTGCTTTTGAACAAAAACCAATTGATTATATTAACTATGTTTATAAACCATTAAATAATAAGTTTAAGCATTTTGGAACCAGATTAAGAATAATTGGCAACATTGAAAATAATGAAATTAGAGGTCAGTCACCTGTAGGAAGTATGACATATTATGTATCTCCAGGAAGTGAACCATCTCAAAATATTAGTATTGGTGGTGGTTCTGGAGGGTTAGGAGTTATGGTTAATCCATCAACCAACGTTGGATATTATTTTGAAATAATTGCATTAACAGAAAATAATATAGATAAGTATAGCAATGGATCAAGTATTGCCAATTTGTTATTTTATAAAATAGGAAAGGATAGCGAGGGTACCCTTGGCGTACCAGTTAAACTTTGGTCTGGGTCAACAAATATTTTGGTAGACGACGGTAACTTTACTGGTCAATATAGAATGACAGGAGAAGAAAATTCAACAGTATATGATATAGCAGTTGAGTATTTAGATATAAACCAAACAAGAAAGTTTTACCTATATATAAATAATAATATCGTTGCTATAGTAGATGATACAAATCCTCTTCCAATTTATAACAATATGTGTGTTTTTACTAGAGGAACATCCAAAGTTATGTTTGAAAATATATTTGCACTTGGCAGCAACTATTCAAAAAATATGACAGAAAGTCTAGATGTTCCATTTAATAAAATATTTGATAACCAAGAAATAACTTCTAACGAAGCATTTAGAAAACACGCTCTTAGTTCAGTTGTTCAATCTACACATTTATCTGGAATTAGTCCAGCAGAGCCACCATCTTATAATTTTTACTTTGACGAATTTGGATCAATTATGAGAGAGTGTGCTTATTTTAATATTAAGTTTGATAAAGCATATCCAGCACTATATTCAAGGATTTCTCCAACATTTAATCAAATTAAAGGATACACCGTTTCAGGGTTTGTGCCAGACGCATATGGGGCAGAATTTTTAATTTTTAATGCTACAGACACAGCCTTATCTTTAGATGAAACATCTGGAAACTATTTAAGAATTCAAGGTGTTGCCTTTACTCAGTCAACTAATAATACATTAACAGTAGAAGATTACTATAAAGAAAATTCAAACAATATTAAAACACAATATTTAGATGATGCAACAATACAATCAAACGTTAAATTAAAAAATAAATATAACAAATTAAAAAATAGTAAATCAAAATATGGAACAAAAGAGTTTACCATTGATGTTCCTTATGTACAATCACATGATGAGGCAGAGTCGTTGCTTGGTTGGATTATTGATAAAACAATAGATCCTAAAAATGCAATTAGTTTAGATATATTTGCTACACCAATAATTCAATTGGGAGATTTAATAAGTGTATATTATAAAGATATAAATGGAGAAAATGTTATAGCAGCAGAAGATAAAAGATTTGTTGTATATAATATTACATATTCAAGATCTTCAAATGGTCCAACAATGAAGATATACTGTTATGAGGTATCAGATGAGTGACGCAACCCCAAATACACCACAGATAGTTTATGATCCTAAAAATAATAATTCATTGGTTAAAGTTGCAGATCCTCAATACATCATTGTTGGAGATCAAGAAGTATCTATAGATATAATGTCTAGCATTATATTTGAAGAAATTGGTAGTCAAGAAATCATTAATATTGATAGAAATGATACTGTTTTTGGATCTACGCTTTTACATGAAAACATACAAAATAATAATAAAATTTTACAAAACTATAACTCATACACAATGGCCCCTGTGTCTGGAACATCTTATGAATATTTTAAAAACTTTACAATTGATTTAAGCAAAAAGGTGCCAGATGTTGGTAATGGCTCAAATGGTGAAAACATATATATAGACCCTTCTACTGAAAACTTAGTTATAGAATTAATAAATATAGAAAGTGATGAGCAGGTAGAGGTAAATATTTTAATTTCAGGAACTGGTTACTATGATACAATATAACTTAGGAGATTTTAATGATTACTGATAAAGGTAAAAGCATAATATCCAAATATTTGCTTGGACAAATTCCCTCATATGGTTCTTATATAGCAGTTGGTTGTGGAGCACGACCTCTAGAGCCATACGTAAGTGGAGGATTACCAGACTATTCATCTAAAACTGAGTTAGATTTTGAAATGCTAAGAGTTCCAGTTTCTTCAAAGGGTATAGTAAATGAAGACGGTATATCAAAAATTGTTCTTACTGCTGAATTACCAACAGAAGAAAGATATGAAATAACAGAGGTTGGCATTTACTCTGCAGGCTTTAACCCTATAGTAGGATCCTCAAATAGCAAATCTTTACTATCGTTTACTCAATTTGAAAACTGGAAGATTGATGGATCTACAACATTAAACTTTGTTTCGGAACCATTAGATGATCCTTTAATTCCAAACATAATCAAAGATTTTTTTACCGTAAATGCTCAATCAGTAGAGTTAGATATTTTTCAAACCAATGCTGATAATCCTATTTTTTTAAATGATTCTAGATACCTTAAAAATGAAAGATCAAGATTTTTAAATAATATGATTGTTATGAGAGGAAATTCTTCAACCCTCACTGGATCAACAGGCTCCCTTGTTGGTTCAGGAAACTTTATTCAACTATCTGGCACATCTATGGATTTGTCCAAATACTCTACATCTGACGAACTTAGATTAGCCTTTAGTGTATTAAATAAAGATGGAACTGATCCAGATATTGATACTTCCAAAATTGCAGTCAGAATTTTAGTAGAGTTTTTAGCATCAAGTGTGCCTAGTGCATATGCAAGAATGGAAGCAAGAGTTGATCATGTTAATGATAATTCTTCTTATGATTTTGACGTAAACAGGTATTTTGTTGTTAACAAAGAACTAAAAGATATAAACATAACACAAGGTTTTCCTTGGAAGTCTGTTGACACTGTTAAGGTTTATGCTCAAGTTCTTACTGGTGTATCAGTAGCAGATACTATAGATGATTCATATTATGTAGCAATAGATGCTTTAAGAATAGAAAGCAAAAATAATTTAAATCCAGCATATGGTTTAACTGGATATTCAGTAATAAGAAATGTTGATTCCCTACCTATCATTAAAAGTCCTAATACCAGCAACTACATAGAGTTTAGATTTAGTGTGGATGTTGAGTAATGGTTGATAGCAATATTAAAAAAATAACAATTCTTAAAAAAGATCTTCCTAACTACATAGGAGATAATGATAGTTTGTCTTATCAAGTAAGATATAGGGTTGTTTCTGAAGATAAAAATAGATCATCACACTGGTCACCAATATATAAATTAGGTTCAACCAGTACTTTTGATGAAGTTGGTTTTGATATTAATAATATATCAACAACAAATATTTCACACAATATTTCTATAGATAAACCAAACCATATGGCATCTATTACTTGGACGATGCCAGCACTATTAATTACAGATCCAACTCCTACAGAAAAAATATTACAAGAGCAACAGGCTTCAATAAAAAATTTTGATGTTTATGTTCAATGGAAAACAGGATTAACTTGGGGAAGTTGGACATGGGTTGGAACTTCACAAGGTGCTCAATATTCTATGACATATCCAACCACAGGACCAACACATATGAAATTTAGAATACAAAAGGTTACGCAGGTAAAGCAGGCTTTTGATGCTGCTACATATCTGATTAGTGATGAACAAGACCTTTAATGGTATAATAGAATAACTATGGCTAGAATACCTCTCCCAAATCGTGGTCAACCACTTGATGTTGCGTATATATATCAAATAGCAGATACCCTTAATACACTTTCTAATCAGGTTTCACCTTCACTTAATAAATATTTAACAATAGATACTATCTCTTCTGGAAAACAAGATGTCAAATCATCTGAAATGAGAATGGTTGGCGGGTATGTAGAGGTTGCAAATAACAGTACGGTAAATGCTGGAAACGAACTTCCATTTTCTTTAAGTTATTCTGGATTTAAATATGCCCCAATTGTTACTGCTACACCAATCAATATTGATGGAACATCCGCTGGATATGACGTATCTGTAGTTTTAAAAAATGTCACAGTGTCAAAAGTGGATGGAGTTGTAAAGTTTAAAACAAGTGGCAATGTTTCTATTGGTATAAATATCATTGCACTTGGAATACCTAATTAATGTTAAAATGCAAAAAATGTAAAGGAAGAATGTTTGTTGACAGACTTTATAGTTCACGTCTTCACTTAGAGTTATATTGTATGTCGTGTGGGGTAAGAGAATTTATGAACCCACCACAGAGCGTTATAGGAGGATCATGGCTGTTAGAAAAGGAAATCTTGAGAGCGAAGCATACAATCTCGCCCCTGTAATACCTGGTAATAAAAAAGTTTGGTTCCTTAATGGTGATTTAGTAAGAATACATCATTTTAATAAATCTAATGGAATAATGTCTGTATATAATATTAATAAAGATAGAATTGAAAGTTGTTTAATTTCTGATTTTAAAAATAAAAGAGAGCGTGCATATACTGTTAGACAAACAGCAGAACTTGTAAATAGACATAAAAAATATATGCCATCTTTAATGAGAAGAGGTATTATACCATTCCCTACTGGATCACAAAAAGGCGGGGCAAGAGGATGGCAGGTAAGATCATATTATTCTGAATCACAAGTAAAAGATATACGTGATATACTTGCTTCGTACCATATAGGTAGACCAAGGAAAGATAATCTTATTACAAACGACATTACTCCTAGTACACAGGAATTGACTAGAAGAATGGGTGATGGTATACTTAAGTATACGAAGACAGAAGATGGTAGATTTATTCCAATTTGGAACGAATCGATTAACTAGCAATAAGGAGTGGGTATGCAAGAAAACGATAGCACCAAGGTTTCTATTACTCTTGGTTATACATTAAATCTAGGCAACTTTCAATCACTAAGATTAGATCTTGGTGTCGTAGATTCTAAGAAAGACGGAGAAACTACAAGCGAAGCATTTGAAAGAGTTTATGGTTTTGTTGAAAGTAAACTTACTGAAAAAATTAATGAAGCAAAAGCAGAAATAATCGAGTAGTGGCTGAACGCAAAGACCGCATGGCTTTGCTAGGAACATACGCTAAACACCACAAGATTAGATATGGGCAACAGCCATCAATTAATAAATGGGCAGAGCAATGGTCTGCTGATGCCCTTATAGAATCATATGGTTTGGGAACTTGCTATGATCTACTTGAGTATTATTTTAAAGTAGCACAAAATCCTAGTTGGAACTATTTTGCATATAATGCTGAAAAAATTTGGAATGCTAAAATAGAAAAAGAAAAAGATGATTTTGAAAGACTAGAAAGACGACGTAAAGCAAAGGAGTGGTTAAGTGAATAATGTTGAAGCAAAAGTAATTTCTGCAGTACTACAAGATAAACAATTACATGTATTGCTTCAAAACAATATTGATAATCTGTTAAAAACTCATAATGACATTTGGAATTTTATTAGAATATATTTTGAACAAAATTCTACAGTTCCTCCAGTATCACTTGTTGTAGAAAAATTTAGAGATTTTAAACCAGCAGAAAATGTAGGATCAACCAAACATCATTTAGAAGAATTACAAATAGAATATTTAAACGATAGTCTTAAAGATATATTAAGATCTGCTGCTTCTGATGTTTCAGATAATAAGGGTGCTGAAGCATTAAATAATCTTATTACAAAAACCTCAGAATTAAAAAAGAATACATCTGCAATACGTGATATTGATGTTACAGACTTACAATCAGCAATTGCATATTTTGAAAATCTTAAAAAACAACAAGAACTTGGTTTAGTAGGAATTACCACTGGACTTCCAGGTTTTGATAACTATTTACCGTCAGGAATTATGCCAGGACAACTAGGGGTTTTTCTTGCATACCCAGGTATAGGTAAGTCTTGGTTAGCCCTGTATTTTGCCGTACAGGCCTGGAAACAAGGCAAATCTCCATTGATCATATCTCTGGAAATGGGTGAGGCAGAAGTTAGAAATCGTGTTTACACAATAATGGGCGAAGGACTTTGGTCACATAGAAAATTAAGTAAGGGCGAGATTGAACTTGATATGTTTAATAAATGGCATGCAAATAAGATTTCAGGAAAACCAGAGTTTCATATTATTTCAAACGATAGTGGTGGAGAAATCAATCCATCAGTATTACGTGGCAAAATAGATCAATATAAACCAGACTTTGTTATTGTAGATTATTTACAATTAATGAGTCCAAACCAAAGGTCTGATAACGAAACGGTACGAATGAAAAACCTTTCAAGAGAATTGAAACTCATGGCTATTGGTGAGGAGATCCCTATTATTGCAATATCTTCTGCAACTCCAGATGATGTAAATGATTTAAGCAGTGTTCCTACATTGGGTCAAACTGCATGGTCTAGACAAATTGCGTATGATGCTGATTGGGTTATGGCTCTAGGTCGTGCATCTAATAGCGACATTATTGAGTGTGCTTTTAGAAAGAACAGAAATGGATTTATGGGTGAGTTCTTAGTTCAGGTAGACTTTGATAAGGGATACTATAGATATAAAGATTATGAAGATAAGCAGTTATAATATTATGTGGACAATTATCATCATAAGCCTATTAAGCATTTCAACCTTAGTGGAACCATACACGATGATGCAGCCATTGAAAGGCTTAAGTCTGAATATGTAAAACTACTAGTATCAGAGATGAGGCTATCTGGTTACGTGCCAAAATTTGACATAGAACCTGACTTTACGATAGACTATAATCTAAAAGCCAAAAGTTTTGAATTTGAACTAACAATATACGGAATATATGTAGGAAAGAGAAAGAGTGAATGGATAGACGGAATAAGTCAGGCAACACCAATATATACACAAAAGAGCAAATCGAAAGAGTCATTGAGGGATCAGGTTTAAATATTGAGTCAGAAGTAGGCTCTGAATTTATTGTATTTTGTCCATTTCATAATAATCACAGAACTCCAGCAGGTGAAGTAAATATGAATACTGGCATGTTCTTTTGTTTTTCTTGTAACAAAATATCTGACTTAATTGAATTTGTTATGCATTCTACAGGTAGAACATATTTTGAATCTGTGAGATTTATTAAGGATAAAGAACAAAATGTGGATATTGAAAAACAAATTAATAAGAAATTATTTGTTAAACCAGACTTTGTTCAATTTGATGAATTGACAATTAAAAGATTAAATAATCAGGCTATGGAGTCACAAAGAGCAATTGATTATTATTCTAAAAGAAAAATAACTAAAGAGTCTATGCTAAAGTTTAATCTTGGCTATTCTGAAAAACAAGACATGGTAACTATACCTGTACACTCACCAGACGGTATGCTGATAGGATTTGTTGGTAGATCTGTTGAAGGTAAAGAGTTTAAAAATACGCCAGGTATGCCAAAATCTAAAACATTATTTAATCTTAATCGAGTAAAGACTGCAAGTAAAGTTTATATTGTAGAATCTTCATTTGATGCTATACGATTAGATCAAGTTGGTTTTGCAGCAGTTGCAACACTTGGAGCAACAATATCTAGTCAACAGGTAGAGTTGCTTAAAAAATATTTTAATGATATTATTGTTATTGCAGACAATGATGAAGCAGGAAGCAATATGAAAGACAGGCTCATGGAAAAACTTGGCTCTCGTGTTGGTGTAATAAAGTTAGAAAAGCAGTACAAGGATATTGGCGACATGGATGACGAATCTATAAAGAAACTTGAATTTAGATTTGACAACTCTATAATCGCTATGCTAAAATAGAATAGAACAAACAAAGGAGAACGAATGAGCGTAGTAAAGGGATTAAAAAATATCAACGCCCTGCTCGACAAACCAAAATATGAAAGTACAGGACCAAAAGTTAAGTGGTTAAAACTTGCAGATGGTCAATCAGCAAAAATCAGATTCATTGAAGAACTTGATGAAGATTCTGCTAACTATAATGAAAAACGTGGACTAGCACTAGTTGTTAAAGAACACGTAAATCCAAAAGACTACAAGCGTCGTGCTGTAGATACAATGGAAACAGAAGGTCGTGATTGGGCTGAAGAAATGCATCGTAAGGATCCAAAGGCTGGCTGGAGAGGCCGTCTTCGTTTTTACTGCAACGTTGTTGTAGACGATGGCATTGAAGCACCATATGTTGCAATTTGGTCAATGGGATTAAGCAAGCAATCATCCTTTAACACAATTCGTGAATATGCTTTAGAAACAGGAAGCATTTCAAATCTTACATGGAAATTAAAACGTAACGGTCAGGGAACTGAAACTAGTTACACATTAATTCCATCTGCTCCAGACAAAGAACCATTTAATTGGGAAGGTATTGAACCATACCCACTAGAAATGGCTCTTAAGAAAGTTCCTTATGCAGAACAAGAGGCTTTCTATTTGGGGTTTGATTCTCCATCTACTACTTCGTCAACAAACACTGACTGGTAATAGATGAGTTATGTAGGCTTACACGTTCACACACACTATTCATTATTTGATGGTGTTGCTACTCCAGAAGAATATATAGACCGTGCAGTTGATTTGGGTATGCAAGCAATTGCAATTACAGATCACGGAACCTTATCTGGGCATAGAGAACTGTATCGAGGTGCAAAAGCAAAGAACGTTAAGCCTATTCTTGGCGTAGAAGGCTATATGTGTCAAGATAGATTTGATACAAGAGACAAGTCTGAGAGAGACGGTCAACTTGATTTAGTCTATAACCATATAGTCCTTCTCGCTAAAAATAAAGTTGGTTTAGAAAATTTAAATAAGATTAATGAAATCGCTTGGACTGAGGGATATTTTAAAAAGCCAAGATTTGATTTTGAAACATTAAAGCAATATTCAGAAGGTATTATAGTAACATCTGCTTGTCCAAGCAGTGTGCTTGTTAAAGCCTTAGAAGAAAATGCCTTTGCTGTAGCAAAAAAATATATAGAGTGGTTTAAAGATACATTTAAAGATGATTATTATATTGAGGTAATGCCACATAATCCTGCTGAAATAAATAAACAACTCATTGAACTTGCTGATGAGTTTGGTGTAAAGGTAGTAGTTACTCCAGACTGTCATCATAGTTGTAAAGAACAAAGGGAAGTACAAGAATTTAAATTATTGCTAAATACTCATGCCAAGATAGAGAAAGATCATACATACGAAAAATCTAAAAAACATAAAGATATGATGGAGCGTTTAGATTATCTATATGGCAAGGATAGACAAATAACATTTAATAAGTTTGACATACATTTATTAAGTTATGAAGAGATTAAGTCTGCTATGGAAAAGCAGGGTATATTTAGAGAAGATATATATTCCAACACTATAGAGATTGCCAATAAGGTAGAAGACTATGACCTACAAGATGGTTTAGACCTATTACCAGTTCAATATAGAAACCCAGATAAAGAATTAAAAGAAATTGCAATGCAGGGTTTGAGAGATAAGGGTTTGTCAGACGATGCTGTATATGTGGAACGACTTAATGAAGAGTTGAAGGTAATTAAAGATAAGAAGTTTGGTCCATACTTTTTGGTTGTGCAAAGTATGATTAACTGGGCTAAAAAAGAAGGTATCATGGTAGGCCCAGGTAGAGGATCTTCTGCTGGCTCACTCTTATGTTATGCTTTAAATATTACAGACATTGATCCAATTAAACATGGATTACTCTTCTTTAGGTTTATTAATCCAGAACGTAATGACTTTCCAGATATTGATACAGATATTCAAGATTCACGTCGTGACGAAGTAAAAGATTATCTAGTTAGACAGTATAGACATGTTGCATCTATTGCTACATTTTTACAGTTTAAAGATAAGGGTGTTGTTAGAGATGTTGCAAGAGTATTAAACATTCCTCTATCAGATGTAAACAAGGTTTTAAAGTTAGTAGATACGTGGGATGAATATTGTACTTCAAAAACAACAGAATGGTTTAGAGAAAAATATCCAGAGGTTGAGATTTACGGAGAACAGTTACGTGGACGTATTCGTGGTACTGGTATTCATGCTGCAGGTGTTGTAACAAGTAAAAATCCAATATTTAGATATGCACCATTAGAAACAAGATCTTCACCAGGAAGTGATGAAAGAATTCCAGTTGTTGGCATTGACATGGAAGAAGCAGAGAGAATTGGTTTAATTAAAATAGATGCACTTGGTTTAAAAACATTAAGCGTTATTAAAGATGCTATAGGTATGATTAAACAAAATCATTATGTAGATATAGATCCATTAAAAATTAATATGGAAGATTCTAAGGTATATGAAATGCTTTCTGATGGCTATACAAAAGGTGTTTTTCAATGTGAAGCAACACCATACACCAATCTATTAGTTAAGATGGGCGTTAAGAATTTAAACGAACTTGCAGCATCTAACGCATTAGTTAGACCAGGTGCTATGAATACTATTGGTAAAGATTATTTGGCTCGCAAACATGGTAAACAAAATGTTTCATATGTTCATCAAGTAATGAAAGAATTTACATCCGATACTTATGGATGTATTCTGTATCAAGAACAAGTTATGCAGGCTTGCGTACATCTTGGCGGCATGACAATGGCTGATGCAGACAAAGTTAGAAAAATTATTGGTAAAAAGAAAGATGCAAGGGAGTTTGATGTTTTTAAAGAAAAGTTTGTTGAAGGTGCTTCTAAGTATGTTGCTCCTAACGTTGCTCGTGATCTATGGCATGACTTTGAAGCACATGCGGGATATTCGTTCAACAAGTCTCATGCGGTTGCTTATTCTACGCTCTCGTATTGGACAGCGTGGTTAAAATACTATTATCCACTTGAGTTTATGTTTGCTTTACTTAAAAATGAAAGCAACAAAGATACTCGTACTGAATATTTGATTGAAGCAAAAAGAATGGGTATTCCTGTTAAACTTCCACATATTAATGATTCAGACATAGATTTTAAAATTGAGGGCAAGGGGATTAGATTTGGACTATCTGCTATTAAATATATATCAGACAATATTGCTAAAAAATATATTGATGCTAGACCATTTAATTCATATAAAGAATTAGAAGAGTTTACTTTTACTAAAGGTAATGGTGTAAACAGTAGAGCACTCAATGCATTAAAGTTAATTGGTGCCGCAACTTTTCCAGATAATCCAAGAAACGATGAAGATATTCGTCACAACTTATATGAAATTTTAAATTTACCAGAGTTTAATATTACAGTTCCAGCACATTATCATGCTTTTATTAAAGACATAGAAGACTATGATGAAAAGGGATCATTTGTAATTATGGGAATGGTAAAGAATATTAAAAGAAGTAAAGGTTGGTCCAGAGTTGAAGTTTTAGATAAAACTGGTAGCGTTGGAATATTTGATGAAGAGCAGACTACCATAGAAACTGGACAAACATATTTAATACTTGTTAATGATAATAGGATTTTATCTGCAGTCCCAGTAGATCAAATTAAAGGTTCTACAAATGCTTTGGTTAAGTTTTTAAATTATAAACAACTACCTTTTACAGAAGAAGAGATGTATGTGGTATCATTTAAACCTAGAATAACAAAAGCAGGTAAAAAAATGGCATCACTAACATTAGCAGATACATCAAGAGATTTACATTCAGTCATGGTATTTCCAACATCATTTGCACAAGCATATATGAAGTTAGAAGAAGGGCATGCATATAAATTTACTTTAGGTAAGACAAAAGACGGAACCGTAATTTTGGAGGATATCAATGGTTAGCGTAGAAGAAGTATTGTCACAGTTAGATCCTAAGTTACGCAAAAGACTTGGTAATGGAGTTGGAATTAATTTTGAATATCAGCCTACACCAAGTTTTGGTTTGAATCGTGCATTGGGTGGTGGTCTTCCATATGGCAGACAAGTTTTAATTTGGGGAAGTAAATCTTCTGCAAAATCATCTATGTGTTTACAAATGATTGCTCTTGCACAAAAAGAAGGTAAGGTTTGTGCTTGGATTGATTCCGAAATGTCATACTCTGAAGATTGGGCTAAGTCACTTGGCGTAGATCCAGAAAAACTTATTTACTCACAAGCAAGAACTATCAGCGATATGGTTGACGTTGGTGTTGGATTAATGAATGCTGGAGTTGATTTAATTGTTGTTGACTCAATAACATCTATGCTTCCTGCTATTTATTTTGAAAAAGATACTGATGAAATGAAGGCGTTAGAAAATACAAAACAAATTGGTGCTGAGTCTCGTGACTTTAGTAATGCTTGGAAAATGTTAAATTATGCAAACAACAAGGTAAAGCCAACATTGTTAGTACTAATTTCTCAATCAAGAAATAATATTAATGCAATGTATACTAGTCAACAACCATCAGGTGGACAGGCTACAAAGTTTTATTCTTCCTGTGTTATTAAACTTTTCTCTTCTGAATCAGACAACCAAGCACTTAAAGGTAAAATTAAAATTGGTGACAAGTTAATAGAAGAAAAAATTGGTAGAAAAATTAGGTGGGAACTACAATTTTCAAAAACATCACCAGGCTTTCAATCTGGAGAGTATGACTTTTATTTTAGAGGGGATAGTCTTGGTGTAGATGCTATAGGTGACCTTGTTGATACTGCAGAAAATGCAGGAATCATAAATAGAACAGGGGCTTGGTATCAACTAGATGATGGTACAAAAATTCAGGGTAGGGAAGCATTTATAGACAGAGTAAGAGAGGATCTTGATCTTCAAGATATGATTAAGAATAAACTTAGTGTCTAACTATACTGTTTACAATGGCAAGTTTGTTTGCCATAAATGTAAGGCTATAGTGTTAACCTTAAGGTCTTATCCAGAGACTAAAGAGTTAACCTGGATGTGTAAAGAAAAACATTTAAGCAAGGTAACGCTAATACATAAAACAAAGAAGGACTATGAGCGAGAAGAGCGAAAGTAAAAGAATAGGTGCTAAACAGCACAAGAACTCTGGAAGAAACACTACAAAAGGTGATGCTTCTTGGAATAATTTTGTAATTGATTTTAAAGAAGTTTCAAAGTCTTTTACTTTAAATAAAGAGGTTTGGGCTAAGGCTGTAACTGATGCCATTAAGAAAAACATGGATCCAGCAATAGTTGTAGTTTTGGGAGAAGGTAATAATAAAACAAGGTTAGCAATTATTGAGATGGATATATTAGAACAATTAACGGATGGGGTATAATAGTAGTATGGAAAATATAGTATTTAATGATTTGTTTACAAGAAAAGAACGTGAAGATCTTGCTGCCATGGTTCAACATGAAATGGAAACAAGACCACATGTTTCAATTTTAGTAGATGAAAATGGTTCCTTGATAAATCAAGATGATGTAGTCATGATAGACAGAGATAATGGAAGACTCATGGCTGAGATACTTCCAACACCAGAATATATTATTGAAAAGTTAAAAACAATAATTAGAGAACAATATGGTGATTGTGAATATATTAGTACTGTATATGCAGAGTATTCTTCTAATACAGGTAATCCTAAACTTAACGCTCACTTTGATTCAAAACTTGATACAACTCTAATTGATTATCAATTGGCATCTAATATAACATGGCCGATTACAATAGATGGAACAAACTATGAATTAATAGATAATCAGGCAGTGCTTCTTAGACCATTTAAACAATATCACGGTAGACCGCAAAAAAACTTTGAAAAAGATGATTATGTAAATATGTTATTCTTTTTCTTTAAAGCACCAACGAACAGAGAATAAGGTTGTCAATAATGTTTGATCCATCAGTTTATAGTGAAGAACTAGAAAATGGTTTTGTAGACAATAAAGACTTTAAGGTCTTTTCTATTAAAGATGTTTTATTAGAAGATCATATCAATACATTAAAACATCACTATAAAAGATTTGAGCATTATTACATAACCGTAGGATATGCTGGTCAAAGAAAATGGGTAGTTCGTTATCCAGAAATAACTCAAAGACTAGAGGATGTTCTTAGTAAAAATCTTGGAGAAAAAGTAATACTAGTTGATATAGAGTTATGTATATACGCACCAGAATTTGGATATGAACCTAAACTTTATCCACATTATGATAACCATGTTCAAGATGGACAGAGAGTGACTATGTCAGTTCAGATTGATTCAAATATAGATTGGGATCTAGTTGTTGAAAATAAAAAGTACAAAACCAATCAAAATGAAGGCATAGTTTTTTCTGGTACTCAACAAATTCACTGGAGAGATAAATATAACTTTAAAAAATTAGATTACTGTGCTGCGATATTTGCACATTTTAGATATGAAAATAATAGATTGTTAAGTCCAAATCAAGAAAATATTATGCGTTATTGGGAGTCAAAATATCAAAAAGATTCAGGAATTGCTTTAGATCCTATACCTTTATCAGAACAATCATTAAATAATTGGGGCGGTAAAGAGGGGTGGACAGCAGTTGTGGATAAAGTGTTCAAGGAAGGACAATAATAATGGGATTTGATCCAGCAATTTATAATGAAGAGTTAGAAAAAGGAATTGTTCCAAATAGAGATTTTGAAGTATTCATTTATAAAAATATTATAACTGAAGAACAAAATAAACTTATATATAACGAAGTAGAAAAAGTAAAAGATAATTACATTACTCAAGACTTTGTAGGACACAGAGCCTGGACATTTCAGAACACAGAATTAGAAAAATATTTAAATATGTGGATGAGCAATCTTTTAAATGAACAGATGTTTTTAACAGAATTATCATTTGCAAGATACTCTAACGAATATGGTTATGAGCCAAAACTTTTTCCACATTTTGATACTCATGAAAAAGATGGACAAAGAATAACACTTGACATACAGTTAAACTCTACTACACCATGGGCAGTAGTTGTAGAGGGAGAATCTTTTAATTTAGAAAATAACGATGGTTTAGTTTTTGCTGGCACTCAACAAATACATTGGAGAGAAAATAAAAAATTATTAGATAATGATAGAGTTGATATGCTATTTGCTCATTTTAGATACGCTGAGCATAGGCCATGGAGCAAAGATCAAAAGTTAATTTTAGAATATTGGTCACATAGAATTAGAGAGAAGACTGGTATAGAAAGACAGCCAGTTCCAATAAAAACAAAGGAAACAAAATGATATATAAAGATGCTCCCAATGTAGTATTAGATAATTTTTTTACAGAAGATCAAACAAGAAGAATATATGATTTAGTACAAAATACTGAGCATACATCTTTTCAACAACATCTAAGTTATGTAAGTTGGCACATTAAGTTACCACAAGATATTATAGACAGTGTTACTAAAGTTGCTGAGGACATTATTGGAGAAGGCCTAGTTCTTGCAGAATATAATTTTTCTAGATATCAAAAAACAATATCTGATTGCAGAAAATTGTGGTTTAATCCGTTGTTGTTTCCACATATCGATAATGCTTTTGAAGGTAAAAGATTTACAATTGATGTACAAGTAAAATCTAATGTTGATTGGGAAATAGTTGTAGATAACTGGAAGTCTGAAGAAACATTTACACTTAAAGATAATCAAGCACTAACATTTTCTGGAACACACCAAGTTCACTGGAGACCTAAAAAAGAATTTAAAGATGAAGAATTTTTAGAGGCTTTATTTTTACATTTTGTTCCTAAGTTTCACAACTTTAAATCTGAACAAGAAAAAGAAGAAATTTTGAGTAGAAGAGATTATCAGTATGCCATTTGGGAACAAACACCTGGGGTAACTTCAAATCCAACGGAAGGTTCTTATTGATGACTAAAATGCATAATTTCTTAACAAGTTTTGATAAATATAATACCAAACTTCCAATTTATATTGAAAAACCTTTTACTGAGGATCAAGCAAAGGCATTAAGAAATGTTATTGAAGCAAATAGAAACATAGTAGTTGATGACATAATTGAATCAGACTATGAAGTAATATCTGCCATGAATAGATTTTATCCTAAAAAAATTACAGTGATGTCTAGGGAATTAATAGAATTTGAATGTCCAAAAGAAATAGAAGACATCATGGACTCATACGCAAAGCCAGTTTATAAAGAAGAAATAAAGTTATGTCATTATAATTATATTAAATATGATATGCAATATGGAGATGGAAAGTATGCACCATCACTACCACCTCATATAGACGCTGATGAAAATTTGGTTACATTTAATTATCAAATTGGTGGCAATGTTGACGATTGGCAATTAGTAATTGATGGTGAACATTATGATCTTAGAAATGGTGATGCTATGTTGTTTAGTGCCGTTAATCAAGTTCACTGGAGACCAAAAAGACATTGGAAGCCTGGAGAATATGTTGAGATAGTTAGTTTTGATTATTGTCCTCCAGACAACTATAGATTTACAGGAGATGAAAATCCATTAGATAATGAGCATCATCCCGAAGTAAGAAAAAAATATATTGATGATTTAAATCAACACCCTAGATTTCAAATTAGTTGGGATCAATATCATGAAGAAGGTTTAGAGTTAGGAATAATACCACAAGATAATGGAGGATTCGGTGTTACAGGCTGAAAACAGTAAAACAACTTTAGAACAAATAAACGGTCTTGCAGAAATTGCAGAGTATATGAATGATGAAGAACTTACAACTGCATTAACCTTTATTGCAAAGGTAATAGTTAAGCCAGATATTCCAATGAATGTTGCCACAATAGAAATTGTTAGATTACAGGCAATAGCGGCAAAGATGGCCTTTAAAGCAACTTGGATGACAAATGTTGATAAAAATGATAGAGCAAGAAAGAACATATACTATACTGCTGCAGAATCAATTAATGATTTAGTTTCTGCACTTAAGTACATCACACGATAGTCTGCTATACTATATTAAAAGGATAAACATGAAAAATTTACTACAGCAAGTTATGATTAAAAAAGAAATACACAATGGTGATGTAGACTTTACTAAAGGTTTAATTGAATCAATTGAAAAGGGATATACAGTAGGATTAAAACCTAAGTACGCAAAAAAATATAGTTTTTCTCCATCAACACTTGTATGGAATCATGGCGAGTGTCCAAGATTTTGGTACTTGGCTTTTGAGGGAACTGTTTGGGAAGACAATGCAGATGCTTATGGTGTTGCAAATAGAACAGGTGGTAATTTAAGTCACGGTAGAATTCAAGATGCTTTATTGAAATCTGGAGTCCTTGCTGAAGATTTAGAGTTTGATCCAGAACCAAGAAAGTATAATCAACAAATACATCCAGCAATGGAGTTGGCTGTAAAATCTGAAGATCCTCCAATTAATGGATTTGCTGATGCTATGTTGCATTATAACGGAACTGACATTGTTGGTGAAATTAAAACTGTACCAAGTGAAGGTTTTGAATATAGAAAAATTCATAGAAAACCAAAAATGGATCATTTAAAACAAGTTCTTATTTATATGAAAGTATTTAAAAAAGATAAGGGTGTATTAATTTATGAAAATAAAAATAATCATGAGTTACTTACACTTCCTATTGAACTAAACGATCATTACCGCAGGTGGGTTAACCAGGCATTTGATTGGATGAGAACAGTTCGCAAAGCATGGGTAGATAAAACTATTCCTAAAAGGAATTATAGATCTAACTCAAAAATTTGTGCAAGATGTCCAATTCAAAAAGCATGTTCTGAAGCAGAGGCGGGAACTATTAAAATAGATTCCTTGGAGAACCTCGGTGAAGAACTGTAAGTGGTGTGAAGATAAGTTTAAAGCAAAAGTAACATATCAGATTTATTGTTCTGAAGAATGCAGGGATGCTGCAACTAAAGAAAAGATTGCTGAAAGATATGTCATATCACGCAGACAAAAAAGAATTGGTAAAACTAGAAAGTGCAAAAACTGTGGCAATGATTTATCAATATATAATGATGAACCAATTTGTACGTTTTGTTTAATTAATCCAGTAGAAGTTGTTAAGGCTTTAAAAAAAATGAGGATTATTATTAATGACAAAGAATAAGTGGGGCATTGAAATGATGCCTAATAATATTTGTGCAATAGATGCAAGTACAAATAGTTTGGCTTTTTCTGTTTATAATAATAAACAACTTGGATTTTTTGGAAAAATTAATTTTACTGGAAACACAAATTATGAAAAGGTTGGAGACGCTTGTATAAAAACTCAGGCCTTGTTTGATTTATATGATATAGATGCTGTAGTTATAGAGCATACAGTATTTATGAATAGTCCAAAAACTGCTGCTGACCTGGCCCTTGTACAGGGTGCTATCATTGGTGCCTTGAAGATTTGCGGGGTATCAACAGTTGGATCAGTCTCACCAATTACATGGCAAAACTTTATAGGTAATAAGAAGATATCAAAAGAAGAAAGAGTATTAATTGTAAATAAAAACCCTGGCAAATCAGAGTCTTGGTATAAAACATATGAAAGAAACTTAAGAAAAGAAAGAACTATAAGGTTTGTTAATACAATATATGATAAAAATATAAATGATAACGATGTTGCTGATGCTTGTGCTATAGGCCATTGGGCTATAAATAACTGGCAAAAAGCCATGAGAGTCGAGGTTTAACATGGCTTCTGGTAAAATGTATACTAGTGAAGTTTTTATGCGTAAGAGATATCTTATGGATAGAAAGTCACCAGAAGAAATTGCTAAAGAATGTGGCTGTAGTGTCGAGACAGTATACGTGTATTTGGCTAAATTTGGATTGAGGAAATCAAAAAGATGACTACAACAACTCAGCACACCATTGCTAATATTTGCGATAATATAAAGACTATGCTTATTGAAAAAAATAAATCATATGGCGATTCCGCACTTGATCCTATTAGAATATTTTCTAAAGGAAGTTCAGATGAACAAATAAAAATAAGAATTGATGACAAGTTGTCAAGAATATCCAGAGGGTCTGAATTTTATGGAGACAATGATTTGGATGACTTGATTGGATATTTAATTTTATTAAAGGTTTCAAAGGTTTACAACAAGGAGGAGTTATAAAATGAAAGATCAGTTTGACCCTAATGAAATAAGAACAGAAGAAGAAATGTACGATAATCTATTTAATTATAATGAAAAAAATAGAAATTATCAACCTTTACCAAAACAAGATGGGGTTAATTTATATGAAACCCTCAATAGTGAGTTTACAAAAACTGCTAAACAAAGTTATAAAACTTTGCTACAAAACGAAAAGGTAGAACTTCCATTTTCAAGACAGTTGACTGGATGGAATAATTTAATTGAAGGATTGTACAGAGATTCTAAAAAATTAGATGATAGTCAACTATGGGTTGATTTTCCAGAAGATGATTTTGTTCCTAACAGACAGGGTTTTAGAGCAGATGAATTTAAAAAAGATCATGAAGGAAAGCATATTCTTTTTAATGGTTGTTCAGTAACTTATGGACAAGGACTATATACAAATGAGACTTGGTCTTATTTATTATATAAGATGATATCGGAAAATGAAAAGGTCTCTGGTTATTACAACATTGGCACTCCAGGAAAAAGTATATTTGATATTGTTGCAAGTACCTTTAAGTATATAGATAAGTATGGCAATCCAGATGAAATATTTTTAGATTTGCCAGATTTAAATAGGTTCTATGCATTAAATTCAGACAGTACGGCAGAATTTGATAAACCTATGGGACCAGGAGATACATTCTATGCACTAAATGACAACTATAGACACTCTATTGTAAAGCAGGATACTACGTTGTCAGTATTTGTTCATACTTTGTATATCTATATGTATCAATATCTAATGTTTTTAGAAGTATATTGCAAATCAAACAATATAAAATTGTATTTGTTTTCCTATGTTAGAGGAACAGATGCATTCTTTAGACTATGTAATTTAGATAATTATATTGTTACTACAGATATAGAACAAATGCAAGAAATTGAAGAGGGAGTATTTAACTATACAGAAAGTCACAAAGACGATAAGTATACTATGATTGCCAGAGATGGCAGACATTACGGCACAGCGTTTCACTATGTTTGGGCTAAAATGTTGTATAACATATATAAAGGAAAAACTGATGTCAACTGAGCAAGACCTAGTTCAGCATTTAGATCAGGTAAATAAAGTTGTTGAAGAATATTTAAAAGGAAGCGATCCTACAAGGATATCTAAGCAACTTGCAATACCAAGACAACAAGTAGTTAGTTTAATTAATGAGTGGAAGGTTATGGCTTCCGCTAATGATGCTATTCGTGCTAGAGCAAAGGAAGCCTTAGTTGCTGCTGATACACATTATAGTAAATTAATAACAAAAGCATATGAAGTTATTGAAGATGCAACTACTACAGCCAACCTTAATGCTAAAAGTCAGGGTATTAAACTTGTATTAGATATTGAATCTAGAAGAATAGATATGTTACAAAAAGCAGGTCTTTTAGAAAACAAGGAATTGGCAGAAGAAATGGTTCAGATAGAAAGAAAACAAGAAGTTCTTATGAACATATTAAAAGATGTTGCTTCTGAGTATCCACAAGTTCGTGATGAAATCATGAGACGACTTTCAAGTATTGCCAAAGAAAGCGAAGTGGTTACAGTTGTCCATGATGTTTGATGATTTTTTAGAAGTATTAAAAGATAATCCATTTGAAGAAATTCCAGTAGATGCTAAAACATTTATTGAACATGAAGATTATTTAGGACAACCTGGGTTATCAAAAATTCAATATGACATAGTTGAGGCTATGAGTCAAATTTATAAAAAAGAAGAACTGATAGAACTTTTAGGTGAAAAAGAAGGTACAGAGTATTATAATAAATATACTAAGAATGAAATTATTCTCCAGTTAGGAAAAGGTAGTGGAAAAGACTTTACATCTACTGTTGCTTGTTGTTATATTGTTTATAAGTTGCTTTGTTTAAAGGATCCTGCTAAATATTTTGGTAAACCATCAGGTGATGCTATTGATTTAATTAACGTTGCTATTAACGCACAACAAGCCAAGAACGTTTTCTTTAAAGGTTTTAAAACTAAGATTGAAAAATCTCCGTGGTTTGTAGGAAAGTTTTACGCAAAAGCAGATAGTATAGAATTTAATAAATCAATTACAGTTTATTCTGGACATTCGGAAAGAGAATCACACGAAGGTTTAAACCTTTTACTTGCAGTGCTTGATGAAATTTCTGGCTTTGCTTCAGAAGTTGGAACTGGTAACGAACAAGGAAAGACAGCAGAAAATATTTATAAAGCATTTCGTGGATCAGTAGATTCTCGCTTTCCAGATTTAGGAAAGGTAGTATTATTATCATTTCCAAGATATGTTGGAGACTTTATATCACAAAGATATGATGATGTTATTTTAGAAAAAGATGTTATTGAAAAAACTCATAGATTTATTTTA
>Ga0315903_10000356_pt1 | contig 68574 bp, 58 predicted proteins | sample LakEriMetagenome_7_FD_203524 | JGI IMG/M metagenome (GOLD analysis project Ga0315903, IMG submission 203524) | Freshwater fungal communities from buoy surface, Lake Erie, Ohio, United States - Buoy 2 MA119 | ecosystem: Environmental > Aquatic > Freshwater > Lake | place: USA: Lake Erie, Ohio... | reverse complement strand
AAATACTTTACCTGCAGTTGTTGTTTAATAAGTGGTGACCTATACAGCCACCACTCTTGTTCTTTACTCATAGTTTTACTATTAAGATTAAGATTTTCATTACTATTACAAATAAACTTAGTGTTACAACTGCTGTTATAAATAAATCAGCAGCTAAAGATCTATACTTATCCATGTTGTTTACTTAATTGGTTATTGTTAAACATTTAATTTGCCCCTCTGCACTCAGTTGTAATAACCATATAGTCGAAGTATATTCCCCTATGGTTAAGTCTTTACCTGCATTACCCTATACAAGTGTTATTACAACTGCTCACCCTTGGGAAGTGAGTTATGGTGCATTAACAAACACCAGTATTGCTACTGGTGTAAGAAGAAAAGGTTGATGAATTTACATCTCTTAAACGGAAAGTGTTTAAGCAATTTACCTTTTCTAAAGTTACTCTAGCTAGAGTTTTGTCCATCTGCATTTTGGCTTTTAGAGGCTTTGGACTCTCAGATATAAATATCTGGCTGCATTAACAAAAAGGAATACAGATATTACTACCTGTATTCCTGTAATTTATCCTATGTATAATACTTTATAGGTATAGTAACCCATAGAGTACATAAGAGAATAAATTCTGTGCTTGTTTGTCATAATCTGTGAAAATCTTTTCCACTGAGTATGAGATAGAGTTAAGGTATGCATATTACTTTACAATAATGTACAACTTGTTATTCTCTTGAATAGTATCTCCAACATTAAAGATGGTATCAACTATCATTTCATCAACAGCTATACTAGCTGTATATTGTGCTTTGTAATTATCAAATCTTATAGATTTAACTCTTACTTTTTTAGCATCTCTTGTAAGATCTGAACAAGAGGATAATGCAGCACATGCTGCAATGAGGACAAATAACTTTTTCATTGGTTTGTGAATAAATAATAATTAAACATAAAACAAAAGCAGTTTATAGTCATGCTTAGGACTTTTATTAATTGCAATCAGTGACTTTGGAGAATGACTCCAACTATTAGGGTCTTTTATTGACCAATATAGAGGTATGATCTCTAGCTTCTTGTTTTGATTACAATTAAATGCAAATAGAAGTTTGGCTATAATTATTGAATGAAATAACAATCAGTAATAGCCTGAAAACTGAAACTTAAGTGAGAAAGGTTTAGTGTGATTATCAACCACTTATGAAAGTTTCTAGAAGTTTCTGTTTAGAAGAAAAGCAAACAAAAAGGGGACATAGTCCCCCTTTCTTACTGCAGGATGAGCAGCTGCTGGCCATTCTTTGCAGTTCTGGCTTCACCGTCTACTATCCAAGGTACAGCAGTGTAGTCCATTTGCAACCTTGCCACATCACCGGGCTCCATACCTGCAACTAGATCTCTAGCTACATATACTGGTGTGCCTGAAAAGACTCCTGGTTTCTTTACCAGAATTAACGCTGACTTTTCACCTCTAAGAGAATGAAAGAAGAATGGGGTGTTTTTTGCAATAATCATTTTTTTAGTAATTAATTTGTGAAACATAGGCTTGCATGGGGGTGCGCGCCTTAACTAAGGAACTGGGGGACTTTGTTGTTAGCTATCCACTCCCCCCACACTTTAAAAAATTTTTAAAAAAATTTATAAAATGTAAAATACAATACTACTATTCTGTAAAATATATCTTTTACAAACTAAGCATCTTCATAAGAGTTTTAAACTCTTCCTCAGTTTCTATCTTCCCCTCAAATATAAGTCTATTGGCTTTGTATATTTGAATTTCATTATTTATATCCTCATGCTTCTCATAATAGTAAGCTTTAATATTAACACAACTATCTAAAAGCACATACTCTTCATCTACATAAGTAAATATTTTACAATCAGCTTTACAAATTATTTTATCTTTACCCTCAGCATCAAACATTATTGAATACATATTTGCAGGAGTTGAGGATATTTCCTTAAAATTATTCTCAGTTATAATATCTATTATTTTTTTTCTTTTCATAAGTATTTTTTGCAAATATATATAAAAACAAAAAGGTAGTAACTTAGCTACTACCCCTGATTGCATATGCTATACAATGCCTCTTAGATTCTCTCTTTCTTAACCCTAATTACTTAAGGTAATTAAACTTACCTATAGTATGGGCAAATACATATTTAAATGTATGTAATTATTTTAAATAATTATACGAGAAATAATTGACATTATAACTCCTTTTTAATCTACTTCTAATGTATCTCCCTCATTATCAATAAGAAGATAAGATAAATTTTTTATATCATTATCTTTTATTAACTCTCCCTTAATATTAACAAGGCCTGAAGTTACAACTACATTAACCATAGCCTTCTCTTCAGGCAACTTACTTAATAGCTCAACATACTGAGATATTAATTTCTTTAATACTGTATTACTCATATTATTTTTATCTTCCTTGTCCAGCATAAGGTTTCTTATATCTCTTACTTCCTTTAGACAAACTATCTTTCTTAGCATGTCTACCAAGAGAAACTTTATATTTCTTCTTGAAGGTATTCTCTGTTACTTTATTCTTTGCCATAAACTTTATTTACTCATCAAACATATCTGATCTCTTACTATCCTTAACTTTAGCTTCCCACTTCATCTTGTCTAGAGCTTTCTTGGTTTCCTTCAACTTCTGTTCTTTCTTCTTCTGTGGTGATAATTTCTTTTCTTCCTTCCAAGGTCTGTTCTTGTTGCCCATAATTATCTAAAAGTTCCTTAATTCTTTGCATTGTTTCCTGAGATCCTCCATCACCCTTAATAGCATCTAGAAAACCCTTATTCTTCTTTACAAATAATCTATATTCTTGCTCTCTTAGTTTTTCTAACTTTCTACGATAACTTCTATTCATGTTTTCTTAAAATTTTATTTTATATTTGCAAATATATATAAAGATTATGAAAAGTATAAAACTTAGATTACTAGTTTTTGAGGATTCTCTTAAGGATGCTAAGGGAAAGACTATTACTCATGATATTGCTGAGATGTTAAGGGAAGCAGGAGAAACTGTTGTAGAGGGAGAAAACCTATCTTATAAGAATATTACCTTTGCCTTTAATACTTTACCCCCTTTTATTCTTATAGGTGGACAAAGTTCACCCTTGACTGAGCATACATTTACTATTATGCAAGGCTTAACTGAGGATATTATGTTTAATTTCTTAGAAACTCCAGATGAGATTATGACTCTTATAAATGCTGCTGAGGAAGAGTACTTCCAACAAGAAATAAATAACTTACAACTTAAGATACCTTTTGGAGATGGAGAAACAACGCTTGATAGCAGTGAGGGGTGATACCTATCACAACTATATGAAGGTTATGGCACTAAATTTTAACCTTACTGAGACAGAAATTAAGGTAGCTGCCGAATTACTTAGGGAATATGAGTCCTTTCAAGAACAAAGTACCCCTGCTATTGCTTGGGAATTGCTAAACTCTGCTAAAACTAATAAGAAAATTAAGGATAAACTCTCTCTTAAGGATGCTTCTTACAACAACATTAAGGCATCTCTAAAAAAGAAAGGTCTCTTAACCTCTTCTGGCTTTAGAAATGGTATATACCTAGCAGATATCAAATTTATCTTTAGTGAGACTTAACCAAATTATCAAGGAAGTAGCTGAGAATCTGCAAATTCCGTACAAAGATGTAGATGCTGTTGTAAAATTTGCTTTCTCTTCTCCTGCTAAAGCTATGAAGAACAAGGAACCTAAGGTAACAGTTAGGTATATAGGTACCTTTACTAGAAAACTCTCTAAAAGGGATGCTTATAAGAAATTTAAGAAACTAAGAGATGAAAATAATTGAGATAAATGGAGCTACTGTAAATTTGCATGAGGCTTGCCTCTTGATTCCAGAGTTTAAGAAGCTGCAGGATAGTAGTAAAAAGGATAATGGTATACAACTTTTTAAGTACGTATACCTATTTGCTGACTTTAACTCTCCTTATAGAGCTTATGATGAGGAACAAAAGATAGCTGCACTGCATAAAGATTTAGGAGTAGAACTTACTCAAGATCTAAAGGATGCTATTGAGAAATATAAAGAACTTAATTACAGCTTTAATATGCGCTACCTTCAGGATGCCATACATGCAGCCAATCAAACTAGAGCTTACTTTAGAAATGTAGATTATGCACTCTTAGATGCTAGAGGTAATCCTGTATATAAGGTTAAGGAAGTTACTGATGCACTAAAGAATACCCTGCAAGTTATTACTACTCTAGAGGGCTTAAAAGATAAAGTAGAATCTGAGAATGTAGCACAGAATAAGGTAAGAGCTGGAGCAAAGATTAACAGATGGGAGCAGTAAGAAACAAGAATGGTATCTGGGTTAATACAGAACCCTTTAGAGAAGTTGGTAATAGATTTATTACTACTGGTAGATACACTGATGCTCTTCCTGGAACACTGGAATTTGATAGGTTTTGGGATGAGGAGTACAATAGGTGTATAAATGGCTATGAAACCTCAGGTGCTAAGATTACTGGTAAGCATTACTTCTATCTAAACTACTGCCTCATCAATAAGGTAAACTTAACTGATGATAATAGAGGTAAGAGAAAGGTATCCAAAGGATTTCTCCTCCCTGATTTTTGGGATGGTGACTTTGAGTACTTCTGGTTTCTAGAGATTGCAGAGAATGGTATAGATCCTGCTCTTATACCTACTTTACACCTGAATAATAAGGTGCTTTGGACAGAGGGAGGTAAGAGTATGATAGTAGGTAAGGCTAGAAGAAGAGGATTCTCTTATAAGAATGCTGCTACTATTGCTTGGGAATATACCTTCATCAAAAAGTCTCTTACCCTTGTTGCTGCTTATGATAAGAAGTACCTATTCTCAGAGATTGGTATCTTTACTAAGGTTATGGATATGCTCAATCACTTAAATGAGCACTGTCCTGCCTTCAAGAGAACACGTCTTGTTAATAAGATTGCTGATGGTAGAATTAAGAGTGGTTTTATTGAGTATACTGAGGATGGTACAGAACTTACAAAAGGCTTTCAAAGTGCTATTACTTGTATCTCTTTTCAGAACAATGCTGATGCTGCAAGGGGAGCTGATGCTAGTAAGATAATTGTAGAAGAAGCAGGTACCTTCATTAATTGGAATGAGAGTTACTATGCTATGGAACCCTCTATTAAGGCTGGTGATTACTATACTGGGATGATGATTGTCTTTGGTACTGGTGGTGATATGGAAGCAGGTACTATTGATTTTGCAGAAATGTACTATAACCCAGATAATTACAATATGATGCCCTTTGAGAATGTATGGGATGAGGATGGACTGCCTGAGAAACCTGCAGGATTCTTCTTTCCTATGTATCAGAACTATGAAGGTGCTTATGATAAGGAAGGTAACTCAGATATACCAAGAGCCAAGGAACTCTTGACTAAACTTAGAGAGAATAAGAAAGCTAAAGCAAAATCTCCTGAGGAATATTTAAGACATACTACTGAGTATGCTTGGTCACCATCTGAGGCTTTCCAAATCATCTCTAATAATGTATTTCCTACAGAGGACTTGCGTAAACAGCTAGGTCTATGCATGACTAAAGATGAGTATAAAGGTATCTGTGGTAGAATGTCTTATGATGAGAGAGGTAATGCAGAGTTTATCCCAGACCTGTCTCTCAGACCTTTAGAATATAGAGACAAAAGCCTAGATAAGAGTGGTTGTATACAGATATGGGAGAAACCAACCCCAGGTACATCGTACAACTTATATACTGCAGGGCTAGATCCATATGCAACAGATGAAGCTAATTACTCTGAGTCTCTTGGCTCACTCTTTATCTTTAAAAGGTATGCTATTGGAGAAGAAACCCATGATCTTCCAGTTGCAGAGTACACAGGTAGGCCACAAAACTTTAAAGAGTTCTATGACCAGTGTATCTTATTAATAGAGTACTATAATGCAAGTTGTCTATATGAGAATAACATCAACAATTTCAAAACTCACTGTGAGAACAAACATAAGTTACATATACTATCCAGAACCCCTAGTATTGTCAAGGCTGCTTCTAACCAACACTCAAACACCTATGGTATCAGAGTTGTCGGGAATTCATATTCCTCTGTTAAGAATGAACTCATTACCTATGTAAATAACTGGTTAAGAGAGGAGTATGAAGATGGTAAGAGTAATGTATATAAGATAAAGAGTGTAGGCTTACTACAGGAACTTATTACTTATAATAGTAGAGGTAACTTTGATAGATTTATATCCTTCTCATTAGCTCTTATTAGAAGTATAGAATTAACTAGAATACAACCTGCTTTTAAAGACTCGTATAAGAGGAATGGCAGAGATTTTTTCTCTTCTAAATTATTTAGTAACTAATGATTCCACCACTTCCAGAACAACGAGTACCTCAAAGGACTAAGGAAACCCTAGACTGGCAAAAGAAATGTATTATTGCCCTAGTAGGTAGAGCATACTCCAATCTCTCAGGAAGTAGAACTTCAAGAGAGGCTAAACAAATTAATTATGATCTCTTTAATTCTATTGTCAACATTGAGGACTTTAGTTATGTCACTAAGCCTTATGGTGTTGATATACATGATAGCATTGGTAATCTTCCTGCTAACTTTCAAGACTATAATATTGTGCGCTCCTCAGTTCTTCAACTGGTTGGAGAAGAACTTAAGAGGCCATTTACCTATAAAGTTGTCTCCACTGCTGGAGAAGGGTTTAATCAATATCTCCAAGACAAGAAAGAAGCCTTAGAGTATTCTTATCTTGCAGTGCTTAAGAATGCCCTTGGAGAAAAGGTAGAAGCTGAGAGTCCTGCTGAAGTAGAGAATTACTTTACCAACTCTTATACAAACTCTGTAGAGATTACTGCTAATAAACTCTTACAACATCTTGAGAAGTCTCTTAAACTTAAGAATCACTTTATCAGAGGTTTTCAGAATGCACTTACTTGTGCAGAAGAGGTGTACTATGCAGGTATCTTTAATAATGAACCTGTCTTAATCCCTTGGAACCCAATACACTTTGAGTGTGATAAGAACCAGGACTCACTCTTTATTGAGGATTGTGATTGGGCAGTAGGTAGAATGTGGTTAGATAGAGGTCAAATACTAGATTGGTTTGGAGACAGACTTACAGATAAAGATAAAGAGAACTTAAGAAGTGCAGAAATATTTAACGCTACAGCATCATATGGACAATCCCCAGAAGTCATCACAACAACATACCCACATTACAACTACACAGGTACCAAAATTCTCATGCAACTTGTCACATGGAAAAGTGAGAAGAAAATTGGGACTGCAACTTACCTTGATAAGAATGGGCAAGTACAAAAGAAAGTTGTTGATGAGGATTTCAAAATTCCTGCAGAACTTAAGGACCAAATCTCAGTTGAGTGGAACTGGATTCCAAGAACATGGATTGGAGTCCAAGTTGGGCCAACAATCTTCTTTGCTTACGAGAGTCCCTATCAATTCAACACAGTGGATAACCCATACAAGTGTAAACTTCCATTCATTGGTAGAATATTCAACAACATCAACAGTAAGCCGACCTCACTTGTTGATCTCATTAAGCCCTATCAATACCTCTACAACATCATCTGGTACAGACTAGAGTTAGAATTTGCTAAGGCAAAAGGTAAGAAGTTTGTAATGGATATTGCTCAAATCCCAAAGAGTAAGGGATGGACAGTAGAGCAATGGATGTATTACTTTGATACTCTGGGTATTGCATTTGTAAACTCAGCTGAGGAAGGTAGAGAAGGAGATCCATCTTCTGTATCTAAGTTTAACCAGTTTACTGGAATAGATATGACCCTCTCTAATTCCATAAATGGTTACTTCTCAATGCTTAATAAGATTGAGGAAGCAGTAGAGAATATTACTGGTATCTCTAGGCAAAGAAAGGGACAAATTAATTCCTCTGAGACTGTAGGAGGTGTAGAAAGATCTGTAGTGCAGAGTAATGCTCTAACTGAGATATACTTTCATGAGCATGCAATGGTTAAGGAGAAAGTACTTGAACATCTTCTTGAGATAGCTAAGATTGCATACTCTACTAGTGAGCATGGTAAACTTGTTTTTGATGAATTCTCTAGAACAATTTTAAATACTAAATCTCTCTTAAATACTGACTTTGGGTTATATGTTTCTGATAGTATTAAGGATAATGCTATCCTTGAACAACTTAAGGGACTTGCTAAAGAAGGTATCTCATCTGGAACTCTACAGTTCTCTAACTTTGTTACTCTCCTTAAATCTAACTCTATTGCTGAGGTAGAAAGCTCTATTAAACAATCTGAGGAAAGAAAGATGAAGATGCAGGAACAACAAACTCAAGTACAGCAACAACAAATTCAAAGCAATGAGAAAATTGCTAGAGAGAAGATGGATAGAGATGAGGCTCAGAAACAACTTGATAGAGAAGCTAGACTTAGAGAAGCTGAGATTAGAGCCTTGGGTTCTATTGGTATGAGTAATCCTGATGTAAATCAAAATGCTATTCCTGATGTAATGGAAGCTACTAAACTTTCTTTACAACAATCTAAACAACAGTTTGAGCAAGTTGAGAAACAACAAAAGCTTGAGATGGAAAAGAGTAGGATGCAAGTAGAACAAGAAATGCAGGCTAGAGAGAATGAGCAGCAGAATAGAGTTCATGCTGATAGGATGAAGCTTGAGAATGATAAACTTGCTCTTAAGAAAGAAGAAATTTCTCTTAAGAAGAAAGCTCTTAAGTATAAACCAAAAAGTAAATAGCGTATAAAAAATATAAATATATAATCATGGCAAAACTATTTAAAAATAAAGAAGAAGAATCTAAAGTAGAAACTTTTATTCCTGAGGTTACTCCTGTTGTAGAAGAAAAGAAGGAGGAGGTTGTAGTTCCTGTTGTAGAAGCTAAACCTGCTGTTAATAAGGAAGAAATTGTAGCTAAACTTTCAGAATTAGCTTCTATCTTTAGAAATCTTTATGGAGAACAATTAAATCCTGTATTTGCAGAGATTCATAAGGCTCTCTCTAATGCACAATATAAGATTATGCAAAATCTTTAATATTAATGAAGAAGGTAAAAAAATATTATCCAGGAACAAGTGGACTTGTTTATGACAATTCTAAAAGTGTAGGTGTATTAGCACCTCAAAAAGAAGATCCTAATAAGTTCTCAACTGGTAAATTTCTTTTTCCCGAACAAAAAACTTTAGGAAAAATTGTTGATAATAAGGTAATGTCTCAAGATTACCTTTCCTCAAAAGGACCTTCTTTTATGGATAAAGCAGGATCTTTTATGGGAAACTATGGTGATATAATTGGTTCTGTTGGAACTAGTATAGCATCACTTATTAATGCAAATAAAAAACAAGACCCAACAGGAAGACCATATAAAAAAGGAACTAATATGATTAAGTATCAAGAAGGAACAAAATCTGCAAAGAATATGGAATATATTCTAGAACAGAATAGAATTAATAATGCAATGAATACTATACTAGTAGCTAATGCAGCTAATGCTAAAAGAAATGCAGAATTAAATAGTAGAGTTGCTCCTAAGAAACTTGAGGGTAAAAAAGCTAATGTAAAAACTGATAGTCTTAAAACTAATAAACCTTCTCTTGTTAAATATCAAGCTGGTGCTGAGGAGATTATTGGACCAGGTCCATTAGATAATCTTCCACAAATGAGTCCTGAGCAGTTAAAGGCTTTTAATGCTTATGATAGTAAAAAGGAAATTGCTGAAGCTATTGAGAGAGTAAATAAAATGGGTGCTCCTATTAGTCCACTTACTCCTAGAATGGCTTCTATCCCAACTGCTCAAATTCCTACAATGTCTCCTAAGATGTCTTCTAATGTTGCTCCTGTACAAAAACAATCTAGGAGAGAGAGGAAAGCAGAAAATAGAAAACTTGAGGCTATGGCTAGAGCACCTATTACTTATAATGAAAGTTCTTTTGTAGGACCTATGAATCAAGAACAAAAGAAAAGTACACCTATTCTTGATAACTTGATTAAGAGATCTATGAGTAGTCAGGCATTTAAAGAAACTATGTCTCCTTATAAATCTTTTAAGGATATGACTCCTGCTCAACAAAAACAATATAGAGCTGGGATGGCTTCTGGTAAAGAATTTACTGTAGAAGGTATTGGTAAATATGCAGCTGTTAGTAAATCTGAAAAAAAACCTTTAGCTAAGATAAGAAAAGGTGAAGACTCTTGGACAGAAGCTCAATGGAAAGATTTTTATAAAAAAAGAAATAATCCTATTCAAGGACAAGAATTGGTTAGAATGAAAAATAATCCATATGCTATGGCAGGATTTAATATACCTTTTAATCAACCTAGTAAACAACCCTCAATTAATAAAGAAAAACAAAAACCTGTAACTACAGATTCTGGTGAAAAAAAGGTAAATCCTACAACTAAAAATACTAAAGGAAAAACAAAAGATTTTAGTTTAGGACAAAAGTTAAATATTATGTATATGGCTTCTAAAGCAGCACCTTCAGCATATGAAATGCTTCCTAGAACACTATATAAAAAGTTTATGAAATAAAAAATCTAATAATAAATATTAGATAGTATAATAATTTCCGTATAACAATTTAAAATTAGAACAACATGTTTGGTGATTTTGTAGAAGAAGAATTAGAAAATGTAAAACCTACACCTGAAGAGACAGATGTAGAGGAGGAAAATCTTGAGGATACTGAAGATTCTTATGAAGAATCTAAAGAACAAGATTATGAGGAGGAGATTAATGAAGAGGATAAAACCCCTTATCAGATTCTCATGGAGGATTTGGTAGAAAAGGGAGTTTTATTTGCAGATGAGGACAAGGAGTATGATGTCAGTGAAGATGGTATTCAAGAACTCCTTGAGGATACTGTAAATGCTAGACTAGCTGCTGCATTCCAAGAGAATGAGGAGTTAGCAATGCTCTATGATGTAGTACAGAATGGAGGTTCAATCCAAGATGTAATGCAGATTTATGGAGAAGTAAATTACAGTGAGTTAGATATGTCTGATGCAGGAACTCAAGAGCAAGTAGTAATAGATTACTATACTGCTAAGGGTCTTTCTGAAGATAGAATAGCTCGTCTTATTGAGAGTTCTAAAGATGATGGAACTTTTGGTAATGAGGTAGAAGAAGCACATAGTGCTCTTGTAAACTCACAAAGAGCTCAAATGCAAGAATATCTTAATTCCTTAGAACAAAGGAAGATTGAGGAAGAAGAGTATGCCAGAGAACAAATGGTAACTCTTAGACAAACAATCAACAGTATTGAGGAGATACAGGGATTTAAGATGGATAAAAGAACCAGAGATGATTTCTTTAACTATATGACACAGCCTACTAAGAGTGGCTTAACTAGGTTACAGGAAGATTCTCAGGATTATGAGAAACAATTAGTAATGGCCTTTATGTACTATACTAACTTTAATAGTGAGGACTTACAGAAAAGAGCTACTACTAATGTTGCTGATAAACTCTCTAAAGCTTTGAAGAGCCAAAAGGATAATAATATCCGTTCAGGTTCTTCTGGTAGTAAGAGAAATAGTAATATAGATGACTTTGATGATATTATCATATAAGTAAAATAAATTGTAAAACCTTAAAAACAAAATAAAGTAAAATGGATGTTAACGTAAATTCCAGTAGTCTCCCCAGGCTCATTGATGCCAGGGCAGTCTCAGGTGCTTTAACTGATAGCAACAAGCTTGATCAGTTACTGCTTCGCAAACCTTTCCAATTTGGACAGGTAGTATCTTACCTTCTTGGTAAGCAATATGGTCACTCTCTCCAGTGTCTCACTGAGGCTCTTGGTAGAATTGAGGAAAAGGAAATTGATAGCAATATCTATCAGTGGGATGTAGCTTACATGAATGATAGAACTATCAAGATTACTGCTGGTGCTACTGGTACCAACCTTGGTCTTAACTGTGCTCCTGTACAAATGACCTTGGAAGAGAAGTGGTTCTCTGGTATTGATAAAGTAAGAACTGATAGTGGTGCTCTTGTAAACATTATTGCTGATCCTATTCAGACTGGTAATGGTTGGTTATATACTTTCCAATTCTCTGACCCTGCTCAGTATTTTGATCCTAATGATGTAGTTGCTGGTGCTAAACTTAGTAGAGCTTACTCTCCTGTATCTGAGATGTCGGACAGAGGTGGTTGGGTAGATTTCTTCTCTCCTGCTAAGTTTGAGAACTACTTCACTACTCACAGAATTGAGCATGCTATCTCTGCTGAAGCTATGAAGCAAAAGATTGCTATTGAGCTGACCAAGTCTGATGGATCTAAGACTTTCTCTTGGATTGAGAAGGCTAAGTGGGAAGCTATGGCTCAACTCTTAAAGAGAGAAGAAATTGCTCTGATGTATGGTACTATGTCTAAAGGTAATGTCCTTGGACCTAATGGTAGACCTATCATTGAAGGTGCTGGTCTGAGACAACAAATCTCTAACAGAAACAAGCAGACTTATAACAGACTGTCTTATGATATGCTTCAGGATTACCTGATGAACCTCTCTTGGATTGCTAATGGTCAATCTGGTGGTGACTTCAAGTTTGTTATGATGACTGGAAGACAGGGTATGATTGAGTTTGATAGAGCAATTCAGGAAAAAGTTAAGAACCTCTCTATTAAAGTTTATGAAGGTGGACAGTTTGTATCTGGCACTGGAATGAATATGAGCTTTGGTTCTCAGTTCAAAACTTGTATGTTCCCTAATGGTCTTGAGGTAACTGTAGTACATTGTCCTCTGTATGATGATATTGTACTTAACAGACAACTTGACCCTGCTACTGGATATCCTCTGGAGTCCTCTCGTTTCACTATCTTCAATATTGGTAACAATGCTAATGGTGCTAACCTTGTAAAAGTAACCCTTAAGGGTGCTCAGATGGGTTCAATCCAGATTGAAGGTATGACTGATATCAATGGTAACTATAAGCAAGGATTTGCTCCTTCTAGTTCTGCCCTTGATGGTGCTCAAATCCACATGATTAGAAGGTCTGGTATCCTGTTGAAAGATCCCCTTTCAGCTGGTGAACTGATTCCTGCTAAGATTGGTAGATTCGTCTAATTTTTCTCATGTTGTTGTAGGATAGGAGCAGGAATTTTTCCTGTCTTCCTATCCTATTTCAACATATATTTGCAACAACAAGAATTAAAATTAAAAATTATGAAGTATAGATTAAGAAGTATTCCTAAGAGTTCTTGGGGATTTACAAAAGGTGGTAAAAAGTTTACCCAATTTGATAAGACTAAATATAGGATTGTGGCATACAAGGATATGTCTAATAACTTTATTACTGGTCTTACTAAAGAAGATGAAAAATATTTTGAGGAGAAATTAGGTAAACCAATGGGTTACTTTTCTCCTAGAAGCAACTTTTGGTATGATAGTCCAATTGAGTGTTTTGGTGAAATGCATAATGGTTTCTGGGTAGACTATGAAGTTAACCTAGATACTGAGGGTAAAGATACTGGTCTTACTATTGAGACAGGAGAAGCTGATATTGAGGAAGTATGGAACAACTTAAAGATTAAGTTTCTGATTGCTAACCCCTCTATTGCTTATAATAACCCTAACCCATCCTCAGCTGCTATGCTAGAGCTTACTTCTCTTGCAGAAGTTTCTAAGCAGAAGGTTGAGAATAGAAGACATAAAGCTGAGGCTTATGCTAAGTATCTCACTCTTACTCCAGAAGATAAGAGAAAGTACTTTACAGTTATTACTGGTAAGAGTGCAGCTAATCTTCTAGATGCCGCTATTGATGAGAGACTTACAGACTACATTGAGGGTTCCCCTAAACAGGCAGATACTTTTGTAGCTCTGATGAATGATCCTTCAGTAGATGAGAAGTATAAGTATAACCAACTATATCTCTCTGGAGCTATTATTAAAGATAATAATGGATACAAGTTTAATGGTATCCAACTAGGCTTTACTTTTGATGAGATTTATAAATTCCTGAAAGATAAAAAGAATCAGGAGCTTAAAGATCTTGTTGAGAAAGCGTATGATAAGATGTTAACTGCATAAGATATGAATATTAAAGAATGGCATCAAGCATTTAAGGTTCAACTAGATACTCTTGATACTGAGAGTGCTCTACGTCTACAACCTGAAGTGGTTGATGTCTTCTTTAATAAAGCTATCAATAAGATTGTACAAGATGCTTATGAAGGGTTTGAGGCTACACAGAAACTCTCTGATGTACTCTCTACTCAAACTCTTCGTACTTCTTGTCCATTTCAGTTAGATACTTTTGATGATGATGTGTATGCAGTAACTCTACCTGCAGATTATTATTTTCACCTACAATCTAATGCTACTCTTGAGATAAATGGTATAGAGGGCAAAGTAAGAACAGTAAGACATATTCTTGATACAGAGACTAAAGTAATCTCTAATCCCTTTGAAAGAAGTGATGATACTGAGATTGCAATATTCTTTAAAGTATCTCAAATCTTAGCATATATTCCAAAAGGAAGTATTCTTAAGAAGTTTGATATGGTTTATTTAAAGAAACCAATTCAAGTCTCGTATAAACAGAATATAACATCTGATTTACATCCTGCTTTACATGAGCAGATAATAAATCTAGCTGTTATATATGCACTTGAGACATATGGGTCTGAAAGGACTCCGTCTAAGGTGCAAATTAAAGATGTAACTTAAATAAATTTTATAACTAAAAAACAAATTTAAAAAAATGGAACTTTTAAAAGTTTTCGTAGGTGATGGATCTACAGCTAGTGGAACAACTGTTGATACAATGATCCCTGGAGATCTTCTTATTGTAGATGCAGATACTCATACTGCTCTTACAATCAGTAATGTTGCAGGTAAAACAATTAAGATTGTTTCTTGTATCAACAAGAATGGTGTAAACACTCCTGTGTTTTCTACACCAATTACAAGAAGTAATGTTAAGTATATTGCTGCTTCTCAAGATAATGAAAATGCTATAGCTTCACCAGCACTAGCTGCAGTTGCTGAAGCCTCTGCTACTGCTACTGTAGGAGCTACTGCACTTGCTGCTTCTACTACTTACTCAATTGGAGTACAGATTAAGGAAGATTTGAGGATGGGTACTTATAATAAGAACACTGAAATTATTGGTTCTTATACTACTCCTGCTAGCATTCCTTCAGATGGTTTTGTTAAAATGGAAATGGCTAGCACTATTGCTAAAGGTTTTGCTGCTAATCCTCTTACCTCTGCAGGTTCTCCTTATCAGTTGGTAAATGTTTATAGAAAATCTCCATCTACTTCATTTACTGGTTTTGTTGCTGCTGGTCAAGCTCTTACAGCTACTAGAGGTTCTAGAGTTGTAACTTTTACAGGAGCTCTTAATGCTGCAGTTGTTGCTGGAGTTCTCCTTAATCTTGGAACTAGCTGGTATCTTATTGAAAAAGTAGAAACTGGTAAAATTACTCTTGATACTGCTTTCCAAGAAACAACTGCTACAATAGCTACTGGTACTGGTGCTACTCAAGCATATGTTGTACCTGTTGCTAGTTTTCCTACTTCATTTACTTTTGAATTTGATGCTGTTGCTCAAACTCAGAAAAATAGATATGATCAGTTTAGAATGGTAGACTTTGTAGTAATTACTCCTAAAGGTAATGATGCTGGTCTTATTACTATTTCTGCAACTGCTCCTGTTTATCCAATTGGTTCTTATCGTCAAATTAGAGATCTTGAAGAAAAAGCTTACACTAACTCTAATCCTTTGATTAACTACAGAGAGTTCCCATTTGAAACATTCCCTTTGAATGCAACTCCTGGAACTTTCTATTGTACAGTTGCGTTATCATATGTTTCAAATTGGGGGTATAATGTGATGCAATCTAATCAAAGTGAGTTTTTACAAACTGTTGTAATTGCTGCTCCTTTTATTGCTGATACTGGTCAATTTGATGTAACACCTACTCCAACTGGTTCAGTAGGCCACTTCCTTGATATTTTAGATGCTTGGCTTGGAACATATACTGTTTCAGGTTGGGGTTCATTTACTTTCCTTAATGCCTAAGATATAAATCGGAGACTCACAGTTAGGGGGAAGAGAAATCTTCCCTCTTTCTTTTTATATCGTATAAAAAATATATGTTGCTATCTAAGATAATATATACCATTCAAGAACTAAGGAGTAAGTTCTCCCAGTCAGATGATAACCCACTATCTGATAGACAAGTACTCTTTATCTTGAATTACTATAGGTCTTTTCTTATTAGACAGGATATGGAGAAAGGTAGACCTTTATCTCCATTTATTATACAAGAGCTAACTTTAGATCTTGAGAAAGTAGATAAAGGTATTGGTTTTGATACTAAGGATAGAATTCTTAGAACTACTATTGAGATACCTAAACCTATAGAAGGCCATATGCATGATTACTTAACTTATGTAGGTAGAGCAGACTTTGAGGATAGATGGACACAATTAGATTTACAGTCCCTTAAATCAGTAGCTTATACCAGACATGCAGGTAGATTTCCTAGATGGTTTGCTAGAGAAAATAAGATATACTTAAAGTTTCCTCCTACTTGTACAGTTAAGAAAATACTTGTTAGAGGAGTATTTGAGGAACCAGAGTTAGTTGCAAAATTAGCTGGTAAGATTGCTCCATTTCAAGGACAAGAGTGGGATTATCCTATCTCTAATAATATGCTATCTACCATCATTAGAATGCTTGAGGAATCAGAGTTTAAGTTTACCTTTGCTATTCCTAAAGACCATGAAAATGATGGAAGTCAACAATAAGGGAAATTTCCTTATTGAAAACCCAAACTTAAAACACTTACCTTATGATGAAATTCTTAGAGAGTTTCAGAAGGTATTCTATTCTCACCTATTTAAAGGTAAAACAATAGAAACACCTCTAGGAACCTTTGAGGTAATACGCTTTAAACCTACTAGAGAGTTTAAGAAAAAACCTATAGACTTTAAAGCTACCAGAGAAGAGGGTTATACTATTAGACACTTAAATGAGCATACTAATGGTTATGCTTGTATGGTAAACTTTACTCCCAAAGGTATCTTTAATAGATACAAGTTTAAGACAGTCAGAGTCTTAGCTAGATCTCTAGCTGCTTATATACTTCAGAATATAGATGCGTATAAATTATATTATGAAGTTAGCAAGCATAAATACAGTAATATACAGGCTAGAACAACTGGTGGTGGAACCACTCCCAATAGCTGATTGTTATGAATGGATAGCTGCTGCATTGCAGCATATTGGTGGAGATTATCCACAAGTACTAAAGGAAAAAGTTCTTGAGATATCTGATTACAGGGCAGAGATTCCTTGTGATATGGTTAACTTCTTGAGATGGTTAAAAGTTGAAACTCCTGATGGTACTCAAGAAACTTTTGTAGAGGAGACTAGACTTCCTAATTATCTTGAGACTTCCTACATCTATGCTAATAGGAGAGTAAACTTTTATGATCCTACACAACAGTATAACCCCTTTAATAACTCCATTAGACATTCTGTAAATAACTGGCTAACTCCTGAGAATGATTTGACTTGGAACTCAGTTTTAGATTATAGAATTGAGAATAACTGCTTCCTCTTTAATCTTGAGAAAGGAACTATTACTATGCAATACTGGGCAGTTCCTACAGATGAGAATGAGTTACCACTTATCCCAGACTTGGAAGCTTTTATAGAAGCTTTACAATGGTATTGCTGTAAGCAACTCTCCTATCAGGGATACAAGTTTAAGAATCCAGAATTTAAGATGATGTTCTTTGAGCAGAAGTGGAACAGATACTGTCTGCAAGCTAGAACAGAGGGTAGAATGCCAGATATTCATATGATGCAAAGACTCTCTAATGAGAATATGAGGCTTCTTCCAATTACCAATCATTACTATACCTCATTCAGGTACTTGGGTATTATGCAACAACAAAATAGACACGGAAGATTTAGATAGAATTTATGGAAGGTACTAATAGTTTTGAGAAAGGATTGCACAGAAGCAATAGCCCTCAGATGCAACCAGAGGGTAGTTATGTTGATGCCTATAACTGGATTAGGAATGATAGTGGTAGACTTACTAATGAGGAGTTAGAGAGTATTACTAAAACCTTAGAAGATGCTGCTTCCTATACATATTTAGGTTCTTGTCCTGTACAAGACTTATTTATTATTTTCTTTCAACAATTAGGTAATGATGGTAATAAATATTCTGAGATAGGTTTATTTCAGAATGGAGTTTATGAGAGAATCTTTAATGACTTTTTTACTCCTTATAAATTAAATTTTGAAAAAGAGATAGATTCTGTAGCTAGAATAAATTCTAAAAATGAAATTGTAGTATATTTTGTTGAGGAGGGTAATAAACCTAGAAGATTTAATGTTACTCAATTTCAAGATTTAGAATACAACTCAGATATATATAATACTCTTGAAGATTGGGATTTACAACTGAGTTATAAAATGCCATATGCTAATTACTCAGTTCAACAAGGAGGAACTCTTCCAACAGGGACATACTCATTTGCATTTAGATATGCTACAAGTGAGAATAATAAAACTGCTTTTAACATACCTTCTAGATTTATAAATATTGTTCCTGGTGTACCCGATGTATCTAATGGTACTCAAATATATAATGATAAAGTAACTGGAGCTCCACCTCAAAGTAATAGTAATCAAAGAATATTAATAAGTTTACAAAATCTTGATGAAAACTATCAATACATTGAACCTGTTGTAATTACATATATAGGTTTAACAAATGTTCTCTCTATAAAAAGTTTAGGTTTATTTGAGATAAGGGAAAACTTAGAAATATCATTTAGCAATGAATCTCAATATTTGCAGGATGTTAGTGAGAGTGCATTATTAGAAATACCTGTAAATGTTAATAGTGCAAAATGTATAGAACAGAAAGATAATATTCTTGTACTATCTAATATTACTAGTAAGAAATATGATGCTGGTTTTCAAGAAGTTGCTAACAATATTAAGTTATATTGGTTTATAGATGAAAAATCTGTAGATACAAGAAGAAACTTTTTATCTGTTAGAAAATCAAATGGAGGATTAAATTGGCCAAATGAAATAATAGGGAGTTTTTTTCCAGGAAGTGATAGAATATACTCACTTATAAATACTACAACCAATCAAACTGTAAATATTTCTAGAGATCAAAACTTTCAGAAAACTAATGTTTATGCTGACCCTTCAGTATTAAAAGGTTTTCAGAGAGAAGAAATTTACTCATTCTCAATTACACCAATTTATAAAGATGGTAGTTTAGGATTTGCATATCATATTCCAGGAAATCTTACTCCTAATGTAAATATTCCTACACTAGCAGTTTGGTACTCAAAAGAAGAGTATACAGAAAAATATCAAGAGGTTGGTTTAACAGGAAGAATTAGACATCATCAAATGCCAGACTATGATCAAACTGGATATATTGGTGATGAGGATTATATAAATATACTTAGGGTTAGAGCTGAGAATATAAACTTTACTGATGAACAGAAAGCTAATATTCAAGGATATGTAATTGGCTTTCAACCTAGAAATAATGATACTAATACTAGAATAATTGATAATGGTTTCTCAAGACCTTATCTTCAGAATGAGTATAACAATGATAAGTATATAGGCAACCTTTGGACAGGCAGTGTATTCCACAGAGAAAGTGTTGGAAGCGGTGAGGGTGAAGATAGTGTGCAAGCTTATACATGGGCCCCTAGATGGTTTACTAATAGAACCTATGCAATGTATCATTCTCCAGATACACTATTAGATGCTAGTAAAGTAAAGGCAGGATATAAAATACAAAGAGTAGGGTATGGTAATAATCTTATAATTCATTCAGGAAATCCTGAAGTTGATGGGCCTTATTTTGCATGGTATTTAACTTATGGCCCTGATCCTTTCTATGTTAAATTAACAATTCCTATTTGTACAGATAGAAATGCTCAAAGAACTGATACTCTTTTGTATGCCAACTTATTCTTTGAGTTTAATGAGTTTATCTCTAATAAAGGCAATTTAGTAAATATACAAGATGCAGAATATATTACAAATATTGGTTCTGAGAATAATATAGTTATTGATAGTAAAATTACAATTAAATTTTCATCTCAATATATACACTTAAAAACTTCAGACTCACATTTTTTTGATGACAACTCTAATGCTGAAAGTAAATATTACTTAGACCCTCAATTTATTGTTAATCAAATAGAAGATTTTGAAGAGGAAGATGATTTTTCAATGTTTAATCCTGGTTATCATTATGAAGATTTAGATGAGACTCAAAGATTAAGCATCAATTTATCTAGAATCATTAATGATAATGAGTTTCAATATGGTAAGTTAGAAAATGCAGAATATACTCCGGCAGTTGTTGTAATAGGTGATGGTAATAATTTACCAACAACAGCAGAACTTGAGGGGGATATTTATATAAGTAAATACTTCTTTAATTTTTATGATAAACTTGTTGGAAAAACTACTAATGAGACAGTAGAAGGACATTGTATGATGGGAGTTTATGTAGAGTCTAAGAATAACTATTCTCTTAGACACACAGAAGATGGTAAAGTTCCATTCTACCCTAATTACAAGTATATTGTAAATGATCAGGAAACTAATTTTGGACTATTTAATTTTGAATGGTGGAAAGTAAGTACTGGTTATAATAAACAATATTCTTCTCTTACAGGATTAAAGTTAAGTTTTCCTAAACCTTTATTCTTTAATGAGATACAAGAGTATAAAAATAGAAGTATATATTCCTCACAATCTTTTGAGAGTGAGTTGGTAGATCAGTATAGATATTTTTCTCCTAATAGTTTTCATGATGTACCTAGACATAGAGGAGAAATTACAGATACTTTTGTATTCAATAATAACTTCTTTCATCATACAGAATATGGATTATGGCTTTCTTACTTTAATCCTAATACTACTCAAGCTACATCTCAAGGTCAAGTAATACTTGGTAATGCTGGAGTATTCCAACTTCCATCTAAACTTATCCTTGATATTAAAGGAGGTTATATGGGCACACTTGATAAGAGTGGAACCAATACTCCATTTGGTAGAGTGTTCTTAGACCATAAACAAGGTAAGGTATTCTTATTTGCTGGAGATGCCCCTGTAGAAATATCAGATTTAGGACTTTTCTCATTCTTTAGAGGATTTGTAAATACTAATGATAAGTATACTATGGGATATGATTGGGCTAATAAGAGACTCTTAATTAATAATATTACTCAGGAAAAAGCCATCTCTTTCTATCCTAAGACTCAAACATGGACATCCCTTCATGACTTTTCTCCCAATGCTTACTTTACAATAAATGGTTCCTCATATGCTTGGAGAAATAATGAGAATAGTTTTTATAACATGGATAATCCAAATGGAATTAGAAAGAACTCTTATATAACTTTTGTAGAGAATACTCAACCTGATGCATTTAAGAGATTTGATAGGATAGAGATGAATACCATGTCAGGTGGAAATCAAGGAATAAATTCTCCAGGATTTGTAGAACCTAACAGTTATATCTTTAATGATGAATCTTTCTCAACTATTCATTGTTGGACAGATAGACAAAATAGTACAGAACTTCCTTTTGCATATTCTGATGATTTTGAGAATAACTTCTTAAATAATTATGATGCTACTAAAGTACCTACAAATTATTATAGAAGTTCTTTCCATGCAGAATTACCACTAGATGCTGTAGTAGATCCTTATGTAAATATTTTTGAGAGCAGTAATCTAGATATTAATGCAGACTTTAGAGCACATATGAAAGGTAAGTTTCTGTACACTAAGCTCTCGTATAATCAGGATAAACCCTTAGTTTTAAATTACGTTAAGACTTTCTTCAAACCTTCTGTAGCATAAACATGAAAAGAAAAATATTAAGAAATAAATATAAATTCCAAGGAGGGGTTCAAAGAATAGAGGAAGATACTCCTCCCTATCATACTGCTTATAAACTAAGACAAGAACAAGATGCTAAAAACCAAGTAGGAGGAAATATTGCAGCTACTGCTGCTAATATAGCTATGCCAGGTTTGGGTAGTGCATTGCAAGGAGTAAGTGCAATCTCTAATGCAGCACTTAAAGATTCTAAAGGAAATTATAAAAATAAATTTTCTGAAATTCTTTCTACGGGACTTAATCCTATGGAAACAGCTGGTCAAGCACTTTCTGCACTTACAGGTGATAAAACAGCTGCTGCAGATTTATTTAGCAAAGTTCCAATTACTGCAGGATTACAAGCTCTTGGTATGAAGAATCCATTTGGTAAAACTACTCAAGAGAAAGTTAAGGAAGAAGCTCAGAAAGCTGAAGAAGCTACTAGGATTGCTAATATAAATAAAAGATATACTGAGGGTTCTTCTACAGATGTACAAGCAGCTTTAGCTAAGAAGGGTAAGTATAAAGTTAAAACTAAACAACCTCGTCTTATTGAGACAGAGGGTAGAGAACCTATCTTCTCTCCTAAGAAGAAAGATGGTAGTAGAGATCTCTTATACTATAATCCTAATGATCCTACTCATGAGGAAGGTGGAGTTAAGGCTGTAGTTATGCCTAGAGCACAAGCTGGTAAACAATCTGTTAAATCTAAAACTAAATCAGAAAATACTGAAGATAAAGATAGTTGGTTTGAAAATTTTGTAGAAATAATTGATCCTTTTGGAGTAACATCTTCAGATGATGCATATAGATCTATTAAAAATGTAAAAAATAATCCTAGTACAGAAGCAACTATTGATGCAGCTCTTGAAAGTGCTGGAGCACTTCCTTTAGTAAAAAAGGCAAAACTTATTGGCAAATTAAAAAGAAGTTTTGAAGCAGGAAAATTTGCAGGAAGAGGAAAGGGTGTTATAACTGATATTCTTGGAGGAACTTTAAGTGATGAAGGTTATAATAAGATAAAGGGAACTTATAAAGGAAGAAATATACTACCTCAATATTATAATAAAGAAACTGTAGGAATGGGAGCTCCTGCTTTTAAACAAGGTACTAATAACTTAATGCCTAAAAGAAGTAAGGTATCTCTCTTAGGTTCTGGTAAAATGGCTGTTGGTGCTAAACAAATTAAAGTTGATGATCTCAATACTGCTGCCTTTTCTCAGAATCTTACTGGTAGTACTCCTGCCAATGCTGCTAATAAATTTATTCAGCCCAGAGCTGGGCTTCATCAAGTTGCAAGACAGATTCCTGATGAGAGAAGAAAGGAGAAAATCAGGACTCCTAGGTCGCATAAAAAGGAAAATCCTGACACTAATAGGATTATAGATCCTCCTATGTTATATGAGATGAAGCCACCTCCACCAAGGAGTACCTTCAATACTAAGAATGATTTTAATAAAGGTTCTAAAAGAGTTAAGGTATATAGATGAGAAATTTACCAGTAAATAAGACAGGATATTTAAAGGGAGCTAAGACTGCTAAGAATCCAGTCAATGTAATCCCATCTAACCTTATTACTACTCAAGGTATGGCTTTTCCTATTAAAGCTAATGGTAAAACTTTATATCCTAATACTGGTCAGTACAAGTTTAACACTCCTTATGTTGTAGAGACTCCTCTTAAACAGAAAGGAACTAAGAAAGCTAAAGCTGATTATAATAACGGAAGAACTTTTGGTTTATCAGAAGGTCTTAGAAGAAGAATATATGATAGTGTAAATCCTGATGAGTATCCTCTTTTAGAAACTATACCTGCTATTGGAAGATTTACTTCAGGAAGAAAAGTAACTGATGAAGAAAGTAAGAATGTAACTCAAGCAGATAAAGATGCATGGGCTTTTTATATGGGAATTCCTCAGAAAGAAAAAACAGTAACTAGATCTAAATATACTCCTACAGAAAATAAAACAAAAAATACTAAATATTATACTGTAAGAAATGCATATCCTGCTTTTGAGGATTCAGTAATAAGTAATGCATCAAAAGCTTTTGTTAGAGAAAAAGACTTTTTACAAAAAGCTTCTGATAAAATTTTTGGAAATAAAGATACTCCAACTAAGAGAACAGGTGTAGAATCTTCTTTTAGACCTTTACAAAATGTAACTTATTCTAAAGGTAAAGATAAAAAAGGAAACTATTACTCAATCTATGATACATATGATTTTGATGTTCCTTACTCAGATAAAATAGGCAAACCCTATGAGATATATGATAGAGTATATTATGATCCTAAAACAGGAAAACCATTAAATAAAAAGAAACAAGGTAGTAAAGATATGAAACCATTAATTAAGTATAAGGATGGGAGCAAGAGTGTTTCTCTATCCTTTAGTAGAAAAGAGAAAGATCCTAAGGGAGGCTTGACTCAAAAAGGTGTAGATAAGTATAATAGGGCTACTGGAGGTAATCTAAAGATGGCTGTTACTACTCCACCATCTAAACTTAAGCCAGGTTCTAAAGCAGCTAATAGAAGAAAATCCTTTTGTGCTAGAATGTCTGGTGTTAAGGGACCTATGGAAAAGAATGGTAAGCCTACAAGAAAAGCTCTTGCTCTTAGAAAGTGGAACTGTTAAAAACGTAAAATAAAGTTATGAAATTCAAGATGAACAAAAAAGGAAACTCTGGTATTTACATTAAACCAGAGAACAGAGGTAAGTTTACAGCTACCAAAAAAGCTACTGGTAAGACTACAGAAGAACTTACTCATAGTAAGAATCCTATTACTAAGAAGAGAGCTATCTTTGCACAGAATGCAGCCAAGTGGAAACATGAGGATGGTTCTAAATCTGTTGGTGCTAAAAAAGGTTCTTTTCCAGACTTAACTGGTGATGGACAAGTTACAAGAGCTGATATTCTTAAAGGCAGAGGTGTAATTAAGAATGGTAGCAAGTCTATGAAAACTGATTCTAAAATGTGTGGTTCTAAAGGTATGAAATATGCTGAGGGAACTAAGAGCATTAAGTTTAAGAAGAAGGAGATGATTAAGAGAGCTGATGGTTCTACTTCTCAGAGAGGTCTTTGGGATAATATCAGAGCTAATAAAGGTTCTGGTAAAAAACCTACTCCTGAGATGCTTAAGCAAGAAAAGAAAATTAAAGCTGGTAAATAATGTATAAACTTTTATCTGGGGCTAAAGCCGTAAAACAATATAGAGGAGATGAGAATCTTCCTGAAGCTAAAAAAGGCATGAAGAATTGCGGCTGTAAACATCCTAAGAAAAAATATAAGTATCAACCTGGTGGAAAAGATATTGATGTTAATGAGTTAGAATTTGAGAACATAATGAATCCTCCAAATGAGTTTGATGAGCTTCCTGATGTTCCATATGATTTTCCATTACCTAAAGCAAAAGTTAAAACTGCTAAAGCAGTCTCTATTAAGAAAGATACTGTTCCTGCTAGAACTACTATTAAAAAAGACACTACTCCTGTAAAAAAGAAAACTTACCCTACTGTATCTGGAGAAAAGAAAGTTTATATTGAGAAAGCTCCGGTAACTAAAACTAGAGTTGTTCCTAAGTCTACTGATAGAGCTACAGAATACTTTAATAACTATGATGGAGAATCTGTATTTCCTGGTAATAAGAGATACCAAACAGTAGATGGTAAAATGGTTATTACTAAAAGAGAAAGATTTGGTAAGAAAAATCTTGGTTATGATTGGGAAGATCTCTCTAATGCTGAAAAAGATAAAGTAACTAATCTTTATAAACAACAGAGAAGAGATATTTTACAAAGAGAAATAGATGTTATGAATGCTAGTAATAAGTATCGTAAAGCTACTGAAGGAGAAAGTATTAAAACTTTTCTCAAAGGGCAAGAGACAAAGGAGCTTAATGAAATAAGAGCTAATGTTAAAAGAATTACCTCTGCTGTAGAAGGTAAGAGCCCATATAAATATGGCACTGGAGCGTTAACTATTCCAGAAGGTTCTGCTATTGTTACTGCTAATGGTGGTAAGAATAAACAAGCTATTGCTGCTTATAAGAAAGGTAACTATAAACTCTTAAATAATATTATAGAACAGATGCCTGAGGATAATGTTGATAAAGCTCAGGCTGGTAAAAAATCTACTAAAGGTAAAACAATTGAGGGCATTGTTAAGAAAAGACCAGTAATTGGTTCTAATAAAACTTTTACTGAACAGTCTGCACTTGGTTATGGTGGAGGATATGGTAGAGAGATGAGTGAGGAAGCTGCTAAGAAAATGTATAACCTTTCTCTATCTGATTATATAGCAGCTGTTAATAGTGGAAAGATTCCTAAAGTTACTGCTGAGTTAGAAACAGCAAGAAGAGAAGCTGTAAATAAAGGTTTAACTAAATTTGATTATAAAGGTAAATCTTATCTTTCTGGACTTGAGGAAGATGTAAAACCAGTAGGTGGAGAAAAAGAAAAACCTAAAGATGATATTACTCCTACTCTTCCACCAGAACCTGAGGATAAGAATGATACTTTTGCAGGAAATAAGAGAAAGGGTAACTTCTTAGCTAATATGCCAGCTATGGCTGAGATTGCTGCAAGAACTTCTATTCTTGGTAAAGGTATAGAAGGTGTTCCTGAAAACTACTTAAAGTTAGGTAGATATAATTATGCTTCTCAATTACCTAAGACTCTTAGAGAAATACAACTTGCTGAACAAGCAGGCAGAGAAGGTGCTAGAGATATTGTAGGAGGAGATGCTGGCAGATATCTTGCACAAGCAGGAAACTTATCTGCTGCTAGAATGAAGGCAGCTAATGATGCTGTAATCCAAGATACTCTTGCTAGACAGGATATTGCTAATAAGAATATAGACTTAGGCAATGTTGAAGCTCAAGCAAATCTTGGTCTTAGAAATCAATATGCTCAACAAAGAGCTATGGGTAGAGCTGCTTATGATCAACAACTTATTGGGTTAGGTCAAAAGATTGATAGTGCTACTGAAGTTGCTCAGGAAATGGCAGGACAAAGAGCTGCTGATGAGCAGAGACTACAAACTCTAAGAGATCTAGGTATAAATTATGATATTAAAGATATTGATGGATTGCTTAAATTAGTGCCCAAAACTGCTAGCAAAACTGCAGCTAAAGGTTTAAAGAAAGCTAAAGCGTATAAGAGAAAATAAAACATGGCTATAAACGCATACTCAGTTAATGTCCCTATAAGGGAAAGTAGAAATACTTATGTACCTCTACCTTTTGAGGAGATGTATGCTGCTATGCAGGAAAAGCAGAAAAGGTATGATGCTGCTGATGCTATGGAGAGAGAAGCTAAGAGAAGTGTTTCTGCACTCTCTACTCCTATTAAAGGGCACAGTGAATATCTTGAGAAAAAGAAACAAGATTACTTATCTCAAGCTATGAAATTACATAACAGTATGCCTGATAAAGGTTCTGCTGAGTATAAGAGAAAACTGCAAGATATTGTTGATGGTTTTGTATCTGATCCTAATATAAACTTAATTAATAGTTCTGCACAAGAATGGATTAAGGGTAGAGAAACTGCTGCTAAACTTATGGCTGATGGTAAATACTCTACCTATCAAGATAGATATAATTTAAACTTTAATGGTGTAGATCCTGCTACAGGAGCTCTTCAGAGATATAACTTTATAGGTCTTAAACCTAGAGTAGATTATAATAAAATATTTGAGGATGTTGCTAAGAATACTCCTGAGCAAAGCCAGGATGTTACAGTTGCTCTTAGTAATGGTAAAGTATCAAGAAGAAAGATTTCCATTAAATCTAAGGATGCAATTCTAGGTGGCATTAATACTGCACTAGCTATGAATCCTGATGCTATTGGAGAAATGTCTACAGAGCTAGGATTAGATTCTAAGGGTATACAGAAATTCATAAATACTTTTGCTGCCTACAATCAGAAGAGAGAAACTGTTTCTGAGGATAAATTTGATGCTTCTACTGCTAGATACTTTGATGAGAAGAGAGCTGCTGAAGAGGCTGCTGCACAATTAGCAGTACCACTTAGTACAATTCCTAAAACAGATTTTAGAGAAACTAAAGAAGAGCTTAAGCAGTATATTGATGATAAGGGTAATATTAAACCTGCTCAAGAAAATCCTATGATTTTAGGTGGACCTAGTATTATGGGAACTGGAGGAGATTTTAGTAGATACTCTAATGTTGGAAAACAATCAGGACTTGCCTCTAAAGAAGAAAAAATTTCTCGTTCAATTTCTCAAGTTGAGAGGTTAATTAGAGAGAAGCATGCTGATGTGTATGAGAACTTCTTGCATGCTAGAAGAAGAAGTCCTAATGCAAAAGAGTTAGCTCTTAAAGATACTATTGCTTATATACAAGAACAAAAAGAAGGTACTCCTATCTATGGAACTACTATAGATGATAAGGACCAAAGGGTTAATATTATTAATGCTATGTTAGGTAACCCTACTAGTGTTATGTTATATAGCTTAGATCCTAAAGATCCTAAAGAACCTGTAGCAATGGCTAATGTAATTGGTGCTAGTAAAGATGATCCTAAGCTTATTGTTGGTGCTAAACTAACAGCCTCTCCTTATGGTAGAGATAAAAACTCAGGATTACCTTTACAAAGTTATACTGTTAATCTTAATGGTAAACCTTATGTAGCAACACTTGGTACCTTAAATCCAAGAGATGAACAAGCTCAATCATTATATGAGGTAGAAAATCTTGGTAAGACTGCAATTATTCATAACTTTGAACCTGATCCTCTGAATTATCCAGAGTTGGGTAATAAGAGAGTAGCAAAAATGAAAGTTTACTTAACTCGTCTCTCCAATGGACAATACCAGGTTTGCGGAGATGATATAAGTGGTAAATAGAAATAAAACTTATGGCAAAAAAAATATCACCTACTTTTAGCTCTGGAGGATTTCCAGTAGTACCACATACACCAACAGGAGTTTACACAGGATTTGAGGGTTCTCAATATGAGAGACCAATAGCTCCTGGTGAATCTGTTGAGAATGTACTTGCTCAAGAGCAAGGAATGATGGATGTTACTGGTAATATCCTAGGTAGGTTTCTTGGTAGAGCAACATTATCTGCAGCAGAAACTTTTGGCATGCTTAGCTATGGTAGTATTGCTGCTATTAAGAATAGAAGTTTCTCAAGTTTATATGAGAATGACTTAAGTAAAATATTTAAGAAAGCAGATGAGGCTTTAGTTAGCAGTACTCCATTCTATGATACTGAGTCTGAGAAAAAAGCTAAGTTTTTCTCTTCTGATATTGGTACTGTATTAGGTAGTGCAGGTTTCTGGGGCAATGCCTTAGGTGAAGGGGGAGGATTTGTAGCAGGTGCAATGCTTGGAGGTATGGGTACAGGACTTTTCTTAAAAGGTTTAGGAGCACTTGGTAGAACTGCCTTAACTGCAACAAGACTCTCTAAAGCTGTAACTGCAGCTACTGAGGCTGAACAACTGGCAGGTCTTGCTGCTGAGGTAGGTAAGGATGCTAACTTTGCTAATAAAGTAAAGAGTGTTCTTACTAGTACTAAATTTAAAAATGCTGCTCAATTTCAAACTCAGAGAGCAGTTAGTAATATGTATGAGGCTGGTGTAGAAGCCAGAGGTGTTAGGGAAGAATATATTGCTAACATGGAGAAAGACTTTAAGTTACAGTATGGTGAAAATGCTGTAGCTGATGAGGTTACTAAACTTGAGTGGGAGAAAGAAGCTAATAAGTATGCTAATACTGCTTTTGGTATTAACATGGCTCTCTTAAATATTGACGGTATTGGATATAGCAGATTCTTTAAAGGTTATAAGGAAACTAGAAGAGCTATTGATGCTACAAGAGATACTGCTACAGGAATGTATAAACCTCTTACTGGAATTAGTAAAGGTATATCCTTAGTTAAGAATTATGGAGGTAATGCTTTTGCAGAATCATTCCAGGAAGCTGGACAGTTTCTTACTGAGAAAACTTTAACAGATAGAGAATTACAATCTTCTCAAAGAGGATTTGGAGATTATATACAAGCTACCATTAAAGGTTTAGAAGAAACTTTTGGTAGTAAGGAAGGTCAGGAAAGTATGGTAATTGGTGCTATGCTAGGTGGGCCATCTTCAGTAGCTAGTGGTATTGAGCAAGGTAAACTCAATAAGATGGGTATAGAGTTGCTTAATAAGTATATGGCTAAAGAATCTATTGCCCCCATCATTCAGCATACTAATGATGCCATTCAAACTAATAAGGGGGACTTGAGTGAGAGGGTTGCAGAATCTTCTTCCAAGTATCTCTTTAGAAGTGCACAGGATGAGGCTTTCTATAACTATGTAAATAGTAGAATACAGTCTGGAAGATTTGGAGATCTTATGGATGATCTTGATGATTTTAAGAGAATGGATGAGGGAACCTTTAATGAGTTATTTGCTACATCTTATAATAGAGTTAAGAAAGATAAGACTGTACAGGAGCTAATAGATTCTGCTAAAAGAATTCAGGATATTACTGATAAGACAGATGCTGTTTATGGAAAGAATCCATTTAGGGCGGAAATTATTAAGACAGTATCTGATGCCGCTACTTATGATAAAAGAATAAGAGAATTACAAACTAAGTTAGCTGCTGAGGAGAATCCTCTTGAGAGGGAAATTCTAATGAGTGATTTAGGGTTTCTTATTAAGGATAGAGAAAAAGCTAATGAGAAATTAAGAGCACTTACTTCTATAGCTGCCACTCAAGAAAAACTTGAGGATAAGAAGAAGAATGAGAAAGCTGAGAAGGAAGTAGAGAAGGCTGATAAGGAGAAACCAGAAGTTAAGGCAGAAACTAACCCAACTAATAATCCTACTGAGAAAGGTAGTGTAGTTATTGTTGATGGTAAGAAAGTAGTAGTAGAAGGAGAACTTCCTGATGGTACTGTAAGAGGTGCTACTCCACAAGGTCCTGTAATCTTTGATCCAGATGAGAGAGATGCCGGTGCTATAGGTATTGAGAAGACTGAACATTATGATGAAGAATTTCAAGATCCAGACCCTGAGAAAGTATCTCTAGGTAGAGATGCATTAGATAGACCTGCTGCAGGAAACTTTAGAGGACAATCTTTTGTATATGATCCAACAGACCCTAACTCTGAGTATGGTAACTGGACTGATTTTCAACCTAAGCTTAATAGAGATCTCTTTGATTATAAAGTTGAGAAGGGTAAAGAAACTACTCCCTTAGAGAAAGCTAATGCTGATAAATCCAGAGAAGTTGTTGATGCTCTCATTGACAATATGAAAAGGATTGGGGAAACTCATAGGTTTGTAGTAAGAGATGAGAGGGGACAGAAAAATCTCTATGCTATAGAGAAAACTGGAGGTAAAGAAACTCATATAGGTTACTTCTTAAACAGGAATACTAAACCTGGAAATGACAGTAAGCAATCTAAAGTTAATCATGGAACTATTGATAAGTTTATAGATTCATATTCTCAAACTGAGCAAGGTCAAAGAAAACAAATTCCTAATAAAGAAGGTAGGAATGTTTTCATGGATGTTATTAATGGTTGGAGAAAACTTATTGATAGAAAGGGAGATACTGATATTACTAAACATCTTAAGTTACGTTCAGAAATTATCTCTGGAGATGCACCAGTATCTCTTGCAGAGATTATGAATTCTCCTTACTCCAAGAGATGGCAAATTAATGGAGAGTATGTTATTGTACAGAATGATAATGGTAATTATGCTGCTATTGATAGTGTTAATAATAGAGCAAATATTGATTTAATACAAGAAGCTTTAAGTAAACCTAATGTAGCTGCATCTCTTGGTACACAGTATGCTATCCTTGTTAAGAGACCTGATAGTAATAATTATCAATTTATTGGATTAAAGGGGGCAGATTTACCTACATCTGAGAAACAAAAGTATATTGAGCAGGTAACTAAAATTAATGCTGACCCTAAAGCTTTTGATAGAACTGAAGTTGCAGAGTTAGTTAATACCTTAAATAAAAATATTTTCCTTGCTACTAATAAAACTGTTAAAGTAGGACAAGAAGATATTCCTATCCACATTAGATTCTATCATACTAAGACTAATAAGATTGCAGTAATTGCAGCTCCTAAACTTGGATTAGATGGTAAACCTATTGGAGTTACATTTGATTTAAAGACTGCTTTTGGAACATTTACTTCACCAGAGAATGCTATCTCTTCTCTTGCTAAGAGAAGAATATATAAAGCTTCTGAGGAAGCACAAGATGAAGATTTCTTAAAGGATTATCTTGTAACTAATGTTAGTCCTGCTATATGGAAAACATACTTTAGATTTGAGCATAGAGATTTCTTAGATGAGAATACCAATCAAGTTTCTGAGAAATATACTGCCGGTGAGCAAGAATTTCCAGCTAACTCTGAGAATGTATATAATGTAGGAGATCCTGTTATTTGGAATGGTGCTCCACATACTATTGCTAAAGTAGTTCCTGGAGGAATTCCATTTTATACCTTAGCAGATGCTAATGGAAATATTGTAAAATCTAAAAATCAAGATAGACTTTTTCCTGCTAACCAATTAACTCCTAGCAAGAAAACTGCTGCTCCTGTAGAAACACCTTCTAAAACTTATAAGGGTATTCAAATTATTGATAGTTCCTCTATTACAACAGCTACAGGAGAACCTGGTGCTGCTCAGTATAATCGTGCTGAGAATAAGATACTAATAAATAGAGAACTTCTTAAGAAGAAATTTGATGAGAAAGCTTGGACTAAACCTCGTAAACAAAAAGATGGATATTATGCTCAAGCTCTTCCTGAAGACTCCTTTAAAACATATGAGGAATGGGAAAATTTTGTAATTGAGCATGAGTTTCAACATAGCTTATTATCTTTTGAAGATTCTGGTGCAAATACTATAGGTGAATATGAAAACATCATTAACTACAGAGCTCTTAAAGAATTAAAACAAGTTGCTCCTGCATCTAACTTTGCTTCCTTAAATAGAACTCAAAAAGAAGAATATATACTTAATAAAATACTTAACTCTAAATCACACCCTTTAGATACAAGTTATGGTTTAACTGGAGAAGAGTTAAAGTTCTATAATGAGAATAAAGCAGCTATTGATGAGTTAGCAATGTTTGGTAGTACAAGCAATGCTACTCTTTCTGATTTTGGACTTGGGGATAATATACCAGATGTAGATCCTTCTTTAGATGATTTTGATATTCCAGACGGTCTTGCAGATCCTACTACTAAGAAGCCTACTTTTAAACCTATAATGGATAACTCTAATCTAGAAGAAATCTCAGATGAGGTTGCTAGAGAGATTGAGAATTTTACAGGAATTAAGGTAGAGTTTTATAAGGAAGGTAATACTCAAAACTATGGAGAATTCAGAGATGGTATTATCTACTTAAATAGATTTGTTCCTAAGGGTACTCAGTGGCATGAAGCTTTCCATGGTATTTTTTCCTTACTTCCACAAGCTGAGCAGGATAGATTGCTTAGAATTGCTGGTAATAAGTGGGGTGTTACTAATGAGGAGTTTATGGAACTCATTAAGATTTATGAGGATAGGGGTCATGCTAACTTCTTAAAGACTGTAGGTAAGGATTGGATTGTAAAAACTATCCTTGAGGAGAAGATTGCAGATCACTTCCAAGAGTTCATGGTAGAGGGTAAGAAGCCTGTAATACTTGAAGGGTTCTTTACTAAAGCTAAAAGACTTGTAAATCTTATGGGTGGTATTGTAGAAGAGCCTTCTTTTGAGGCTTTCTTTAGAGATGCTACTAAGGGCAAATTTAAGAAGAAGACTATTGTTGGTACTCAACCTAAGGTTGTAGATGCTAAGTATAAAGTTATTCCTGGAAGTAGGACAGAATCAGAATCTACACAGCTTGTTAAGGAACTTATCCATATGTATGCTGATAGGCATAATCCTGTACTCTTAGAAAATTTCCAAGAACTTAAAGATGCAGGAAACACTCTACAAGGTTTTGTAAGATATTACATTAATATACTTAGAAAGTATGCTAATCAGGGAGCTATAGTTGAGGCCAGAAGATTAAAAGAAATTCTTGAGAGCCCTTTAACTACTGATGAAAATAAAGTTATAGCTCAAGAACAATATAATAACTTTAGATCTCTTATAGAGAGAACTTTTGTAAAAGAGAATGGCTTAGTATTCCCTGCAATATTTGCTACCTCAAACATTAAGATGATTACTGAGGAAGTAATTAGAGTAGGAAACTTTAAGGAAACTTATGAGGAAGTAGATCCTGAGAATGAGAAGGATACTATGCACAATGAGAGTGTGCAATCTAGAAATCCAATTACTGAAACTTCTACAAGAGATTTGGCTAATATGATATCTGGACTATACTACTTTGATTTAGATAGACCAGTATTCTTAGATGAGAGAGGTATTATTAACAACTTGCTCTTTACCTTGAGTAATCAGGATCCTGAGAACTATGAGGCTATCTTAGCTAAGCTTGCTAGAGTTGAGAGTGAGAGTGTAGATAAATCTCACTTTGCCAAGTCTATGGAGCAAGTGTATAATATGTACACTACTAATGAGACTTTTAAAAATATCTTTAATACAGCATTTGATAAGAGATTTACTTTATCCTTCCAAATGGTTGACACCCTTAATACAAGAACTAAGGGGGCTAAGGTAATTCAAGTTAATAAGAAAGATCATGTTAAAAACCAAATGGACCTCTGGAAAAATGAGGGGTTTGGTAAACAAATTGATCAGAGTATTAAGGAGAATAGAGATATGGGTAAAGCTCTTGGTATTACTATCCAAGATGATGTTTATACAGATCCTGAAGCTCAACCTGTCTTTGATAAACTTTATAAGATTATTAAGGGCAGTCTTGAGGATAAAGACTTTAATAAAGTTTTCTCTACAGAAAAGACTAGATCTGTACTTGAGGAACTTGCTGCTATAAATCTTACTAAGAGACTGGATATAGGAGAACTTAATTATAAGAATGCTGAAGATAAAACTCAGTACTCTATTATCAGTAACTCATTCTTACTAGAAAAACTTTCTAAGATTTATCTTCCAGAGTTAGATACTAGAAGTGAGAAGAAGAAGGCAGAGGATAAAGGTAATCCTCCAAACTTAAGGTTTGGTACATTCTCAGGTTCTGAGTTTGGAGATAATGCTTATACTTACTCTAAATTAGATCCTAGAAGTTTACTATATACAACCTTTAATATATACAATAACTCTTATACTAAGAGTGATGGTACTAAAGAATTTACTCCATACTTCTTCATTCAACAGTTTGAGAGTAAGAGTACTAACTTTATTTTCCAAGGATATAATTATGCAGCTAACCCTATAGAGGATACTCTTAAGTACTTAAATGCTGAGGTAGATAGACAGGCTGTTAGAATTGATGAGACATTTGAAACTCTTAAGAAAGCTGCAGAATCTCAATTAATTGATGGGTATCATACTGTTGAAGATCCTGAGGAAAAATTATCTCCAAAAGAATATACTCTCTCACTTGTTGAGAGATTTAGAAAAGATGATATTACAAGAGATCAACTTCCAAGAGGTTTCCAGTATACTAATCTTCCATATGCTAATGAGAAGACTATATCTCAGAATCCTATTACTGAAGAAGATTTTGAGAGAATGCTCTCAAAGCAAACTGAGAATATGAATGAGTACTTTAAGGATTTTAATCTTGATAAGATGAAGTTTTTAAAGGAAATTACTAACAATAAAGATCTTAAACAAGTAGAGGCAGATAAGTTCCTTAGAAACTTCCTGATTAATCAGTATATGAATAGGAGTAGAATTCTATCACAGGTTAGTCCTAATCTTGCACAATTTAAGGGGTATGTAGATATTACTAAGAGGGGTGCAGGTCTACTTGCTTCTGGTCCTAATCATGGAGAAGGAACCTTTAAGTTTGGTGTAATTAAGGATATTGATATTGAGGGAGCTAACTCTACAGATGCTGCTGGATTTGAGAGTATCTCTGAGAGAATTAATAGATATATTAGACAAGGAGTAATATCTCCAACAGATAAATCTACCAGTGGGGTTAGTGATAGAAAGTATGAGAACTATCTTTTACTCAAAGCTTACTTGGAGGATGATAGAGATTATATAGATGCTCATCAGGATGATGATGCTCTTCTTAAGATTGATAAGACTGTTGGTTATGGAGAAGAGTATTACATTAAGACTGCTGTAGCAACTCTTACAAGATATGCTACCTCACAGCTTGCAGAAAAAGGAGATACTATTACCATCAATGATAAATCTTATACTGCAGTAAAGGATGAGGTTAATGGTAAATATTACCTCCCTCTACCTTCCTCTGTTGATAGCTGGAAGATGCTTAATGAGATGCAGCAACCAGATGGTCCACAAGCTATCTTTGCAGAGTCTGCAATTAAGAAGAATGTTAATAGTATAGTAGATGTAACTGCTGAGAGTTTTGCAGGAAAGACTTTATCCTTTGATTATAAGGATTACAGACTTCAGCAAGAAAACCCATCTGGTAAAGAGAAAATTAAAGATGGTACTCAGTTACTACAACTTATTGATGCTTACTTCTCTGGAAATTTATCTAAGGATATTACCAGAGAAATGGATGTCTTAGTTTCTGAGATTAAGCAGTATGGTTATGAGTTCTTTGGTAAGGAGTTAGTAGCAACTGTTGATGGAGTTACACATGATCCTTTCATGGAGTATGTTAAAGCTGCTATGCAAAGTTCTGCTCTTAGTGATAGAATAATGGAGTTCTTTGAGACAGATCCTATTACAGGAACTATGAAAGTATCTCCTAATATGCCTATGATTAAGAACAAGTTTGAGCAGTATGTTATGTCTTACTATAACAACAACATTGCTTCTCATAAAGTTCCTGGTAATAAGTGTACTCTCTTAACTTCCTTAACTAAGGGAGTTATAATGTATAACAATGAGCCTATTAGTACTTATGAGTATAATGAGCTTTCTAAGGAAGAAAAGCAAAAGTGTTCTACCAGAAGACTTGCTTGGCCTACAGAGGAGAAGCCTTATGCTGAGGTTATTGTCTCTGAGGAATACATCAATCAGATGGGATTCAAAATTTCTGAGTGGAATGCTCTCAAGAAAGATGATCCTGCCTTGTTTGAGAAGTTATCTACAGCAGTAGGTTACAGGATTCCTACACAGGCTCAACACTCTATGATTGCTATTAAGATTGTAGATGTACTTCCTGCTAGTTATGGTAGTACAATTATAGCTCCTGCAGAAATTACTAAAATCTCAGGTGCTGACTATGACGTGGATAGTTTATATATCCATAAGCCTAGTGTATTCCATACTGTTGAGAATGGTAAAAAGAAGTTTAAATTATTTGGTGAAGATCCTTACTCTTTTGAGAAATCTATTGGCACTAATAAAATAGTTAAGGAGATAGCCTCTAACTTAAATGTTGAGGAGAGGGAAAGAATCTCTGCTCAAATAGTAAACTTAAGAAAAGGTAAATACTCATTTAGTAAACAACTCTCAGATTTAAGGAGTGCAAATGCTAATATTAAAGAAGCTTCTCCTGCTGAGAAAGATAAGTTTTATGCTGAAAAAGATTCCTTGCTTAAGGAACTAGAAGCTATAAACAATGATATACAATATCAAAAAGATCTTTTAGAAGAAGTAAATAGAAGATCTACTACTGAGGCTATTACTCTAATTAGAGATAAGGATAACCCAGATAGAAGAGCAATTCTTACAGGTTATCTAAAGGATTACAAGAATCCTGATGGAAGCAAAACAGTTAATTCTATAATTCCAGAAAGTAACTTTAATAGATTGCTGGAACTTAGAATGCAACTCCTTACTTCTCCAGAGGGTGTAAGGCTTATTAATACTCCTGCTAAAGATTTCATGAAGGAAATTTATAGTGGGGATAAAAAAGAAAATAAACCTGCTTATTTCTTAGAAGCTGGTTATCCAAACTCTAAAAAAGAAGCTCAGAAATATGTTGTATACTCTGGACAAGATACTATGCTTAATGAGTATAGAAAGATCTCTACAGGTAGTAAGGCTATTGGAGGCGCAGCTAATATAAATAAGGTAGCAGCTTTCTTGCAGAAGAATGGTGTTTCTCTTAATAGTGGATTAGTTGCAAGACTGAAGAGTTTGTATGCAAACTTAGAGTATGATACTTCCTCAGAACTAGAGCAAGATTTTGATTTTATAATGCAAGATGGCAAGATTGGTTTTATAACTAAGACTGAGAATGTCCTCAAATTTAATACTCTCTCTAACATGGTATCCATTACTGTGGATAATGCTAAAGATCAAACTCTAGTTCTCTTTAATATCACTGATAGTAATATCTCTGAGATATCTACTATGGCAATGTTAGGTATGGGTATAAATAGAATCTCAGGTATCCTACAAACTCCAGCTGCCAGAAAGATAGCCTCTCTCTTAAGTGTACCTAGCAAGAGCATATATGAGTACCAGGAGTTCAGAGATAATCCTAAAGTTATTGAGGAGTTTATGCAATCTCTTGCAGCTAAAGGTGCTGAGGAAATTACTCTTACAGATGCTGATCTTGTTGATAGTATCTCTACATGGGATGATAATAAGAGGATTGAGAACTTAATGGGAGAGAAAGATTTCAGTAATCTCTCAGATGAAGATAAGCATAGAATGAATGTTCAGTATACAGTAGCTTCTCTTTATAATGAGGTTAGTAAGATTACTAAAGATGCCTATCAGATAAATACTCTTCTTAACTTTAATAAGAATATTGGTAAAGAAGGGTTTGAGATAGATAAGCTTCTTTCTGCATATGAGAATATTGCATATGAAGAAACTGATAGTGATGGTAATACAATAAAAACTTTCTCATTTAATTCTAGCAATATTACCAGCAATGTCTTTATTGAGGGAGTTAATGATATCTCTACAAAATTGAGTAATAAGATTGGTAATAAACTTATCTCCTATCATAAAAATACAAGTTCCTTAACTAGCTCTATTCTTAGGAGTACAGATAAGGAAGGAAATGATTACCTAAGTAAGAAGTTCCAAGCCTCCCTTAATAAGGAGTTTATAGATTTCTTGGGTATTAATATCTTCTTTAGCAAACATAAGGAGAGAAATGTACTTGGGGGAATAGATTTATACAGTGATGATATAGTTACTGGTAAAGCTCTTACTGAGGCTTATGAGAAAGTTAAGAATAGACTAGGAGCCTTTACAATAGGTAAAATGTTTGAGGAAAAACCACAAACACCTAAGTATCCATTTAAAAGAATTGGTATAGATACATTTGAGAACTTATCTCCTGCTCAAGAACAAAGTATTGTAGATAGCTTTGATATGATGGTCTACTCAGAAGATGCTGATATTAAAAACTTTGCCTATCAGGTTCTTGCTCATATTGCTGTACATGATAATTATAGATACCTGCAGGGCTCAGTAGTAAGTAAGATTAGAGCTGAGTATTTTGGAACATATAACTCAATGTACACTGAGTATGTTGAGCCCATTATCAGAGAGCTTAAAGAATCTGATTTAAGTATTGAAGAACTGAGGGATATACAATATCTTAAGCAAAGAGGCATCAATGTTCCTGAACCTAAGACTGTAAGACAGAAACTTGTCTATCATACAAACTATGATAACTATACTTCCTTAATTGGAAACTTTGCTAAGTACTTCTTCAGTGATAATAGAAATGCAAGACATATTAAAGATCTTGAGAATAGTAAGTTTCTTTATAAACCTCAGGAACAAGATTTTGTAGAGCTAACTCCTTTTGCTAGTGATAAGGATACTTATGTAGTTGAGGTAGATCCTTCTGTTAATCCTTATGAGATTATTTCTCCTTTAGTATTTAGTACTGTTATAAATGATAAGAAAGCTATCTTTGTTAAGGAGGTGTATGAAAGTAAGGTAGAATCTTTAACTGAGAATAAGATACCTGTTAATAGAATAGTTTATAAAAGACTTAAGGTAATTAATAATGGTTATCTTCCTAGTGCAATGATGAGACAATATCCTTATAATGTATTTAAGGAGAAAGCAGAAAATGCTATTAAAACTTTGCCTAAGGAGGAATCTAGAGGATTTACAGGAGCATCTTACTCAGACATTCTTCCTGAAGAACCTGAGTATAGACAAGGAGCATATAATAATATTCCAGAAAGATATGATCCTTATGGAGAATTTGGTGACTTTAATGATGCCCCATATTCTGGAGTAGAGAATGAAAAAGAAGATAATGCTGTCTCTAATCCTCCTGTACAATTAAATGAGCCTCCTGTAGTATCTGCTGAAGAAACCTTTAATAATCCAGAAGCAGATGCTGATGCTTTAATTAAAGCTCAGGAAGCTAGAAAGCAAGCTGAAGAGGATGAGGAGTTAAAGGCAATAGCTAAAGATATGGAGAAAAAATTTGGTAAATTTAAACCTATAGTTGAGACTAACTTAGAAAATGATGTTATTAATGAAATTTCAAGTAACTTTGAACAGTATAAAGATCTCTTAGGAAATATAGGTATTAATTCCGTAGAAGAACTTATGGACCTTTCTCCTGAGAGAAAATCAACACTAATAATGGATATTTGTAAAGGATAAAAAATATGAAACTAGATAAGAAAATTATAGACCTTCTGAATTACAGAATTCAACAAGAAGAAGCTTCCTCCAGAATCTATGAGCAGTTTGCTCTATGGCTTGATGATAAAGGATTTAAGAACTTTGCAGCATTGTATTACAAGTATGCTCATGAAGAACTTGCTCATGCTAAGTTTGCTAAAGATCATCTTCTTGCATTTGGTGTACAGCCAGAGCTTACTAAGTTACCTGCTCCTGATTATGAGTTTAATTCTCTAAAGGATATTCTAGAGTTGACTCTTGAGCATGAGCAAGAGATTACCAGACAGTGTAATGAGCTTACTAAGACTGCAGCTGCTCTAGATGATTTTCCAACTATGACCTTGGGCATGAAGTATTGTGCTGAGCAAGTAGAAGAACTTGATAAGGCACAAACCTTTGTAGATCAAATAAATACCTTTGGTGACTCTAAAGAAGTAATGATTACTCTTGAGCACAACGTAAAAGATATGCTATGAGAATTTGCCCAAATAAGAGAAGTAAGACTTGGAAAGATTTAGTAAGAAGAGTAGGCAATGAAAGCATTGCCTACAATATCTTTTTCTTAAGAGACGGTGATATTGAAGATATCACCGATGAGGAAATTGCAAGTTATGTAACTCCTCAAGATGTTACACCTACTATCTCTTATAAACCTATTAAACCAGGAGTAGAAGATATTTTTAATGAGAATCCAGAAATTGCTTCTATAGGCACACCTGAACAATATTCTCAATATCTTGATAGTATATTTCCTAATAGTAAAGTAAAAGATATTGTTTATCATTTTGGAACTGTGCAAAATAATACTTTTGATAAAAATTTAGCACAAGTTGATAGTGGTATAAACAAAAAAGGATTTCAATTTGCTACTTCTATAAAAACTTTACTACAATACGGAATTAAAGGTATTACTGATTATTTTGAAAATGGAAATTTTAATATTAAAAAGATGGTTGAAGATAAAAAACTTCAGTCAGCTATTTTAAATACTACTAATCCATTTATAGATAAAAACTTAGGTGGAAATTTAGAAAACATAAATGATGCTTACGCAAGGTTAGATTATAACAATAATGGAAAATATATAGTATTTGAACCAGAACAAATTCACATATTAGGTTCTCAAAAAGATGTAGAGGGGTTTAAACAGTTTGTTAGTAGTCCTGAGAGTTTACCTAAGTTTAAACCTAAACCTGCTAATACTCTTAGTGATTTAGAGGTAGAACAGTTTAGAGCTGCTCTAGAAACTTCTCTACAAATGGGAGGTACTGTAAACTTTAATTACTGGAGTGAGAGTACATCTGAGCAAATATCTGAGAAGAGCATTGAGGTATTAAGTATTGATGATAATAGCTTTACTGGTAGATATCCTACTGGTGAGGAGAGAGTCTTCAGATACAAGAATATGATTAGTAAGGCTGTTCCTGGGAAGTATGAGATGCATGAGCAAGCTTACTTTAAGAGTAACTTGGAAGTAGGTAAGACTGTTGATTTTAACTCTAATGGGTTAATGTATTCTGGAACTATAGTAGATATAGGTAATGAGGACTTCTCTATTATTGATGCTGCTGGGGATAGATATACTATAAGATATGAAGACTTAGATAAGGAAAACTATCAGAGAAAAATATTCCAAAGAGCTTCTGAGATGAAGAAACTCCTTGAGGAACAGATAGAAAGATTCTCTAAGACTGCTAAATCTGAATTTCAAATTGAGAGGATTGCTCTCTTACAACAAGCTCTTACACACTTAGATACTTATAGAGGTACTGCTGATCTTTTAGAGTTTATGAAGATTATGCAGACTGCTGTACTTAAGAGTAGAACCTTAATGAAAGATCTCTCAGAATCTAAGGAACTGCCTGAAAGTGAGAATGAGAAGATTACAGAGATTAATAGAAGACTTTCTATGATATCTTTCTTAAAGGATTATGTAGATAGTATGATGGTATTCCATCAGATGTCTTATGATATTTATGAGTCTGATAGCTCACAAGAACTTAAGGAGAAAGCTGCAGTATTAGGACTAGAGATAAAGTATGCTACTGATACATTCTATGAGGTAGCTATACCCAATCTTGCAGATTGGTTATGGATGTCTTTTCCTAAGAAACTTAATTCTCAACTTGCTTTAGTTGGTGAGAAAGAACTTACTAAAGAAGATCTTATCAAGGAACTTATGCAGCCTAGAAAAGATTTAGATTTCTTTAACTCATATGGAGTACCTGTAGCTAATGCTAATGATATGATTACTGGTCTCTTTAGTAAAGCTGTTAAAAGAATGCTACAGTATGCTAAAGAGTTACATCTTAAACTTGAGAGAGATCTTCTTCCATACTTTAAGAAAGTACAAGATACTGGTGCCAATATGGTAGAGGTATATAAGAAGTTCTACACTATTAAGGAAATGGAGACTGAGGAGGAGGTAGATGTGGATGGAGTTCTTAAGGTACAACCAGTTAAGAAGAATGTTAGGGTATTTATTGAGAAGTATGATTTACAGAAGTATTATGATACTGTAAGAGATTATAAAGCAGAGATAAGGGCCTTGAATGAGAAGATAGATGCAAGTACCTCTACTAATGAGAGAAATGCCTTAATCTCTCAGAGAAAGAAAGCATCTGCAAAACTTAATGCCTATCAGAAAGCAACTGCATTTAATTACTCTGCTACTGAGATGAATGAGATGATGGAGAAACTTAGAAAAAGTAATGTTCCTAAGTTTCTTGATAATCTTAAGTACTTCTATAAAATAGGACCTGAGAGTGAGAACTCATTTAAGGTAGTTACTAAGGATAGTGTAATTTATTACAATTACCAAGGTAATTTCTATAAACCCAATCAGGAAGCTGTAGATCCACAAACTGGTAATAAGATATTCTTGACTCCAGAGTATGAGAATCTTATGAAGGAACCTCAGGAAACTATTGATCTCTATAATGAGATGAAGAGAATTTATGATGAGAAGAATAATATGCTTCCTGAGCACCTAAGATTAAATGGTGTAGTTCCTGTAGTTTATGAGCAAAGTATCTTAAGAGATGTTTCTAAAACTCTTAAGAATAGAAATAAGTATAATGATGCTCAAGAACTAAGAAAGAAAGAAAAGAAAACTACTACTAAACTTAATGGTGAGCCTTATCAAAATGTACCTCTAGGTTATACAAGAATTCTAGATGTTAGTGAGAGCTCTGATAATATTATGCAATCATTCCTATACTGGGCTAATGATGTCCAGATGTATAGAGCTAAGAGTGATGTTATTAGCAGTGTTGAGGTATTAACTAAAACTCTTGAGAATACTAAACCATTAGAAGAAGGAGAGACATATAGAAGTAGAATAAATAGAAGAGCTGAGGTAATTAAGAAATATACTAACCAAGTACTGTATGGTGAGACCAGAGCAGGTAATCAATGGTGGGATAGAGTATTTGATTATATGGGTAAATTTACTGCAATAACAAGAATGTTTATTAAACCTGCTTCTGCATTAAATAACTTAATTATAGGTAATTACGCAACTCTTTCTGAAGCTATTGGAGGTAGAAACTTTACTCTTAAAGAGTTGGGTAGAGCACACTCTAAATATACAAGCATGATTGTTAATGATAAGAAAAAACTTAACAACATGATACTGACTCTTGATGCAGTTCAAGGTAGATTTAAAGATGAGATTGGTGCTGATTTTCAAACAGCTAAAGATACTTTTGGACTTAATTCAGCATTTGCTTTAAATAATTTGGCTGAACATCAGATACAAGTTGTATCTATGTTAGCTCTTTTAGATAAGTGGGGTGTAGAGATCCCAGAAGATGGTGTATTTGAGGTAGATAAATTGCCAGAGAATTTCTTAGGAACATTGCATGAGTTGAATAAGGCTAACAATGGTGTATACTCAGAATCTGATAGATTATACCACCAGGATGAGGCTCTCTTTAGATTGTTTATGCAATTTAGAAAATACATTGTTCCTACCTTTAGGAGTAAATACTCTGGTATGACTCAAAAGGGTAATAACAAGTATAGAATGGACTTTGAGGCTGGCTCAGTAGAGTTAGGTTACTATAGAGCATTTGGAGAATTTGTATATGATAATATAATTAAAATATGGAATCTTCCCAAGATTGGTGAGAATTGGAAAAACTTAAATGAGATTGAGAAGGAAGGTTTTTGGAGAGGTCTTGTAGATGCAGTAGCTTTTGGTACTATAAGCTTTATGTTCCTACCTCTTGCTGGAGCAGATGATGATGATTGGGATAGTGATGAACATAGTAATTTTGAGAATCTTATTCACTGGGAAACCATCTACCAGCTTGCAAGATTAAGAGGTGATATTGGTACATACATTCCAGGATTTGGTTTTTCTGATCAAAGTAGACTTGTAAACCAACCTTTTGCTGCTTTAAGTACACTTACTCAACTTGCTAAGATAATGAGAATAACATTTGATTTTGAGGAGGATGATGAGGGTAATATCTCTATTTGGAAACAGTATGAGAGGGATTATGGTAGATATGAGAAAGGAGATTTGAAGATTCTACAACCTATCTCTAAACTTAATCCTCTTGATAATCCTTATGAGGACTTATTCCCTCATATACAGTATAATGACTTTAAGGCTGCAAGTAGGTAAGAGCGTATAATAAGTATGAGTCTGGTAAAAAAAACTACACGTCTTCTCATACTTCTTCTACTTGCTTCCTGTAGATTATTTAGAAGCCCTGAACAAAATGCTATACATGATATAGATAAGTTTCAGAAGAAGCTTGATAAGATTTATATACAGTATCCACAATTTAGAAGAGTAGATACTGTTGAGACTATAGTTACTATTGATAATCCTATTAAGCAAATAGATACAGTAGTTTTCTATCAGGATACTATTATTATAGAGGATGTATATAATACTATTATAAGAAGTTGCAGGGATACATCTCTAGCTAAGAAAGTAGCTAAGAAAGTCTCTAAGTACAAATGTATTAAGGATAGTATTGTAGTTAAAGATACCTTCTATAAAGCTGTAGTAAGACAAGATAGTTTAGGTATTCATGTAAATGTTTACCCTATTGATAGTACACTATCCCTTAAGTATAAAGTACCTTGTCCTCAGACAGTACTTCCTCCTGACAAGTATTACTCTCATCAGGAATTCTGGTTTGTAAGCATACTCTTATTGCTAACAATCTCAGGAATACTTATACACCTTAGGTTACAAAGATAACCTCGTATAAGGTGTATGCCAACTTATAAAGCTTTCAAACTTATAGAAGCACTTAATAACAGTAAGGGTAAATCCTCACTAGGTCTTCTGTTTGGATTTTTATATGGGATTGCAGCACTAGTATTATATGCTTTTGGATTATTCTGCCTCTTAAAAGGGATTAATGGTTATGCAGACCTCTTTACTCAAGCAGCTATCCTTACTACTGCTAGTGGTACACTAATTGGTGTAAGAAGATTTACTAAAGATAAAGAACTTAATATAGAAGATAATGGCACTGAGTTTACAAGTAGAACAGCAGATTAATAGTTATAATCTTGAGATTGTAGCTACCTCAGATACATATACCGCTTTAGGTATTAACATTGAAGTATATGATGAAGTAGCTGAAGAATTAATCCTTGAGCTTAATGGAACATGGGATCCAGAAGTTTATAAATCTGGAGATGTTTATATACTTGAGTTAAACAAAGCTTACTCAAACTTAACAGTAACTGCTATACCTGATCCAGAAAATGTTGATGAGCTTGAGAATCCTAATGAAACTCTTGTTGAGGAATTAAATGTTGTTGTTTTTGAACATGAGATACAGGTAGAGTGGGTATGGAGTAGTGGAGATGTTGATAATGCAAATATCTTAGTTAGCGGTATTACCAATGCTGGAGATGGATTTATTAATAATGTAACAGGTTGGGGAACAGGTGGTACTAAGTGGAGTGATTTGAATGGAACTTATATTAAGACTGATGTTGCTGTTAGACCTTTAGGATATGATAATGGTAACTTAGGAATGAATACTCCTGTTGCTGGAACATACAATTACTACTTAAAAACACCAGATCCTGCTTTTAATGGTATTGCTTATTTCTTAGCTCCTGGAAATACTAGTGGTTATTTTTCAGATCCTGAAAACCCTTATGTAGAACCTTCAGTTAATTTCTGGAGGTTAATGGTTGGAGCAGATGATCCTTTTTGTTACTTTACTAACCCAAGCACTAATCCTAATGAGTTTCCTTTAACAGGATGGGTTCTTATAGATGATACATTAGATGACAATGAAGGAGGTCAAGGGTATGATTATATAAGTGGCTATGAAGGTGGATTTGAGGTTACTAGTATTTCTACAGTCTTAAATCCAACTGCTAATTATACTTACTCTCCATCTCTATTAGTATTAAATAATAATGTATGTCCACTAGAGGGTGGTTTTGAACCCTCAATTACATACACACTCTCAGAACTTGTAAATGGTGTATGGGCATCTCTTTCTCCAATAACTTATTCTTTAGGAATAGGTTCAGGTTGGGATGATAATGACCCAGACTTTACTAATTTCTCTTTACCCTTTACTCCAAATGGAAATCCAATTAAGATTGAAACTATAGTAAGGAATTGTAATAATGAAGTTACTCATAGTACTCTTACTAGTCCAGGTCTTCTTACATTATCTGATGCTGAGACATTACACTCAGAATCTCAAGATCCAGGATCTTATACAATAAGATTTGCTTTTCAGTATCTTGATCCATTAGAGCCTAATTTGATTATTACTCCTGAGAATAATGCAAGAGCTGAGGCTTATATCTATAAGAATAATGAGATTATTTTTATCTATGAAAATGTACTTCCTGGATTATTTTATGCATATACATTCTCAGAAGCAAGTTCTCCAAATGCTGAGTATAAAGTAGTTTACAAAGCAATTAATCCAGATCTTCCCTTAGTTGAGGATTTAGAAGTTCCTTTTGTTGTACAAGAGTATAAACCTACTTTTGATTTACCAACTATCTCTTGTGTACAAATTAATCAGAATGCAAGTATCTTCTTACAGAATTTGAACTTTAATTGTTTTAATGCTGATGAGGAGTTACACATTGTTCCTACAGAACCACAACTTGATGCAACAAATACTCCTAATATAAGATACTCATTATACTATCTGAATCCCAATACATATGTATGGGAGTTACAAGGTACAGCTTCTGATACACCAACTTTATTTGAGGATGCTATTAATTTTGCTGATGAAAATGCTGCAGAATCAGATTTATTTGTAAGTGAGTATCTTAGAACTAAGTATTACTATGGTTCATTAGATACTGAGAAAGGATTATGGGCACCTGAGAAACTTACTATGGTTAAGCTTGTAGTAGCTGTAACTAATTATAGTGTTACTGTAACTAAGGAGGTTGTATTCCCAATTTGTGGAACTTGGAAGATTAGAAGAATGTCTTGTGGTAAGTATAGAATATATAACTACAAGAATAGCGTATTAACTTTTGAGATTTCAAATTATAACTCTACAGGAATTCTTAAGAGTGTTGAGATACCTCCTCTTGCTTTTCAAGAAATTACATTTGATAAAGACGGTATTTACAAAGTAACTTCTGATGGTTTAATTAAGTATATTATAAACTTCTGTGAGATTGAGAATTGTATGTTAGAATTACAGAAGAAAGTACTTCTTGATGATACTCTATGTGATGCTTGCAAATTAGATAAGGTTCTCTATCAGAAAGCTCTTCGCTTTATCTCAATATATGAGACCTGGAAAAAGTTACTTGATAAAGATTGGGTATATGAGATTCAATATCAAAGTACAGATATAGACCAAAACTTAACTGCTCTATATGATGCAGATGAGTTATATTTGGAATTAAAAAATCTGTGTGATGATTGTGGAGACACTACCAAAAAATGTAACTGTTAATTATACTTATTATCTGGCAGAGGATAGAGAGTTCTCTAAATTAGAGAAACTTGTATTTAAGTATTCCTTTCTATCTTCTACCATAAAGCATGGTTTTAAGGTAAATATACATTGCAATGAGAGATTTAAAGATCTCTGTTGTAGTATAGGAATAATCCCTGATAAGTTTATACCTCTTGAGGAAGAACCCTCTATTAACTTTAAAACTTTTTGGGCTTACCACAAGATTAAGGTATATGATAAACAACCTATAGGAGAGTGGCATCTGGATGTAGATGCAGTATTTAAGGGAACTCCTATCCTTCATGAGGATGTAGATTTGATTGCTGCTCATGATGATATCCCCTTAGATAAAGATAAGAAAAGATATCAGTTTCCTGTTATAGAAATACCAGATAATTATAAGTTTCCAAACTTTACTAAATTTAGTTTACATGGATTGAATGCTAGTACCTTACTCTTTAATTCTCAAGAACTTAAGGATATATATTGTAAGAATGCTTTAAACTTTATGAGGAATAATTCTGGTATTAGTAAGAATAACTGGGAGTATATGGTCTTCATAGAACAAGCTTCTCTTAAACAAATCTGCGAATACTATAATTACTCGTATAAGTTTCTAGTTGATTCTTGTGATTACTATCATTTAGGACCTACTAAAAAAATTCTTTCTAAGAAAGATACTCTTATAAATATTGCATTACTAAATAATAGAATAAGAAACTTATGCCTGCAATCAAAAACTTTACTGATATAAGGTTTTTTTTAAAAACTCCTGAGACTACAGCAGCCTTTGTAACTACACCATTTACAGGATCTTTTAGTGGAGTAAATCAATATCCTAATCAAGATTTTGATAATATTACTCCTATTAATCTTAATACCTTATCTAATAATTATGAGATTTTTACACCTACTTCTCTTGGTAATATAAATAGTGCTAGTACTACATCAAAGACTATAAGTTCTGCTTTAGAAATATTTGGAGATGTACAAAATGGAGACTACATTTTGTATAGAGAAACTACAGAAGATATAGGAGATCTTAAACTATTAGGTATTGTTGATTCAGTTGGATTAGATGGTGATAGTTTAACTTTATATAAAAACTCTCCTATATCAGTAACTGCATTTAGTGTAAAAACTGTTTATCGTTTTCCTAAATCTTCAGTTAGTATTGGATTTCCAATAAATGCTAATTTTTACATGGTTGTAAAAAATGCAGACTATGATGATGATGGTAACTATAATGGAGTATTAAATATTGATACAACAGTAACTACTCCAACATCTAATGTATTTGCATATGGGCCTAATAGAACTGCTAACCCTACATACTTTAAGCTACAAAGAATATCTAAAGTAAATGTTGGTGATGAACCTGATACTGTAGAAGATCTTACATGTACTATAAAAGGTGTATCTACTTATAGTGAAACTTCATTATTTCCTCTTACAGAACTTAATGCTGATAAATTTCCTATTTGGTCAGTATATGAGGTTAATCCTTTTGGAAATACTAGTAATCAATTTAATAAAAATACTTTTTATAGAGTAGATATTCCTCTTGAGGAAATGCCTGCTCAAAAGTTTCCAATAGCCACTGAAGGAGGTGGGGAACCATAATATTAAAATCGTATATAAGTATAACTTAAATAAAATAAAATGTCAGAATTAAAAGAATTTACTAAGATTCTTATTTTCAAGAATACTGAAGAAACCAGAAATCTTTTTGGGGATCCTTCTATACCTACACCAGAAATAGTGTCTAGAGGTAAGGAGTTTAAAGATACATATCCACCAGAAAATCTCTTAACTAACTCAGGATGGAATGCTGATACTGGTAACTCTGCAATACTTAAGAGAAACCTTTTACATGCTATGGGTGTAGATGAAAGTAATTCTTTGGGATATAACAGGTCTCCAGAATCTTCAGGTACAGCAATTATTTACGGTGATAAACTATATGTAACAGGAACTGAATATGCTGTTACTACTACATATGAAGAACCTAGTACTCCTTTAGCAGTAGGAGATTATATTTTCTGGGGAGAAGATCCTAATAACTTAGGTCTTGGTGGAAAAATTAAGAAAGTTTATACTGGTGCAGATCCAGAATTTCTTACTGGTGCTCTCTATCAGTTTGAGAAAAATATTGTAGTTGCTTTTGATGAGAGTGCTTTAACAGCAACTGTAACAGCTGCAACTTCTGATGGAACTACTATTGAGTACACAGCGGCAGGTCATTCTTTTGTTGCAGGAACTGAAATAACTGTTGCAGGACTAACACCATCTGGTTATAATATTACTGGAATTATAGATAGTGTAGCTCCTGGATCTTTTACAATCTTAAATACTCTTGATGAAGTTGCATCTACTGGAACTGGAACTGCAACATCTACTGATACATTTCCAATTCCTCAAGACATCTATTACTATAGAAACTCTTGGAATGGTAAGGGTTTAAAAACAGATATTAATGAAGGGTTTTATATTCTGATTGGTGTTGAGAGAGATCCTACTAATACAAGATCAGTTTATCCTTGCTTAGATCCTACAAGTAATGGAACCTCTGATGATAAAATTGTAAATAAGAATACAGGTTTTGCATTCAATGATTTGCTTAGAGTAAAGAGAATCTCTAACCGTTTTAAATCTGATGAGACTACTCAGGATGAGGAAGAACTTATCCCATGCTCAATCAAGAGAACTAATACTTTCTACTATAATAGAAGTGCTAATAGCTCTCAGTTACCAAACTCTTTCTTTTCAAATAATCAGCAAGCTCCTTACTGGATAGCTTATTTTGTAAACCCTTATTCTGAAGATCCTACAAAACTTGATAAGAATACTACTTATGTAATTGAGATTAGTGAGAGACTTCCATCTGTAACTAGTATTCCTGCAGCAAATAATACTCAACTTTATACTTGGGCTTCAACTGGATTTATTTAAATAAAAGAATAGAAGTACATGTCTCTTTCTAGTGTATATCTTATAACACCTAAAAGTTATAATCTCTATCTTAAGACAGAAGATTTTAAGAAGATACATGCCTATTTCTTTACTTTTAAATATAAAGAAGGTTATATAATTACTGAGGATTTTAAGAAGAAAGCTGCTTATGTCCTTACCTCATCACTTCTAAGTAAGTATTTATTTACAGAGGATTATGATAAAATTGATCCTCTAGAGCAGACATGTAGATATCCTACTCAGTTAGATTATATAAGAGACTTAGCTGTTAAACTATATCACAAAGAGATTGAGGAGCTCTTAAAAAGTTCTATATACAGTGAGAGTTATGGTAAAGTATCTCAAGGAGGATATATTAAGACTGGAATGATGAGGATACTTATAGATTATCTCTCATCTATTTGGCTCCAGAAGGATTATGATTCTCGTTCAGGATTAGCTAGAACTGCAGATTACTACTGGACAACCTATCAGATATATGATGTTATCTCTAACTTTAGAGAGTGTAATCTGAATATCAAACCTATAGTAGCCCTATTTAACCTTAATTCGTATACTGTTATAGATGATGAGTGGCCTAATTACTTTATGATGGATAAAGTAATCAATCCTCCTGATGAAGATAAGCAGAAAGAGATGAAACAGTGGACAGATATTTATACATTGCAACCAGTTACTCCTGATAGAAATCAATCTATCAAACCTCTTTCTTCTTCTCAAACTTCATTTTTACCAACTAAGATTATTAAGTACTTCTCTGCTTTTACTATCAATGGTGTAGATTATACAGGATATACTGATTACAATGCTAACTCAGTAACATACTCACCTTCTCAGCTATTTGGATATAATATTGAGGATAATGACACTGTAATAATCACATATTGGTATGAAGAGTAAGCAGTTATTTTTTGAGAATCTTATAGCACAGAATGCCTTAGGAGGTATACCTGCAGGATATAATTTTGAGGGTAAAACTCTCTATCAGATATTTAGTGACTTATTTAAGGAAGGTTCTGTATTTACTACTATTGCATTAGAACCTAATGCAGGTTTGGAATTTAATCTTATAAATGAATTAAGAACTAAGTATAACACCTTAATTCCTGATGGCCTTAAGTCTCAGCAAATTAATAAATTAAATAGTAAAGATGCTTCCATATGGAAGACTAAGACAATAGTACAAGTACTTGATGATATACTATTTCCTCCATCTGATGCAACATATACTATTCCAACATTATCATTAGCAGGAACTCTTCCTGGTCCTATATATGAAGTTGGTACTACTCAAACTAATAATCTTACCTTAACAGGTATAAAGAATGATGCTGGACCTTATACTAGCTTAAGTTTATTTAAGGATAATATACAAATCTCAACAGTAAATAATCCTACAGGATCTCCACAAGCAAATCAACCACAAGGTTCTGATTATCCTAATCCTAATATTCCTAACCAAAAGTATGTACTAACTTATACTAATACTTTTCAAATAACTCCTGGAGTAATTACTTGGATAGGTAAAGGAAATTATGATCCTGGATTACCTAAGAAGAATAGTGAGGGTGTTGATGATCCAAGACCTTTCTTAAAAAGAATAACTACTAATCCTCAAGCAGGAGATAGTAATTTTGAATCTAATTCTCTAACTGTAGAAGGTATATATCCATATTATTATGGATACTTAGATACTAAACCTACTGCTGCAGATATAGCTACACTGGTTAATAATTATACTGCTGATGGACCATCTATAAATAAAGTATTAAGAAAATTTACCTCAAGTGAGGAGGTATATTTTAATTCTCCAAGAGTTGGAAAGTGGTTATGGTTTGCACATACAGGTTCTAATAAAGTTTCATATATAACTCAAAATTTTTCTAATCCTGCACCAATTGGAACAGGTTCTCCTTCAGCATTATTTCCTACAATTGCAACTCAAAACTTTAGTACAACTAATTGGCCAAATGTTGAATTTAAAGTTTATATAGGAAATTTTGCTACAACAACTATTGATTCTTTAAATAATTCATTTTGGCTTAAGTTTTCGTAAATAAATATTATGGCAATACCTTTAACCGAAAATCTAGAACCAAATACCCCCTTTCTACTAGATACTAGAGAAGGTCCTTTTCCAACTACTCAAGCTGCTAAAGATTTTGTAGGAGAAAACTATAGGGCACAAGGTTTATTTGCTATAATTGCTGATCCTAATTCTCCATTAGGAGCTAGATTATATTGGTATAAAAATAATACTACAGATTTAGTACCATTTACAGGAAACAATAGTGTTGTAGTACTTAATACTTTTGCAGATTTTCCACCTACAGGAGATTTAGATGTTATATATGTAGACAAATCTACTAGTACATCTTATTATTGGGATACAAGTCTTGATCCACCAGCTTATGTTCCAACTGGAAGTGGTGCAGGTTCTGTAGAAATTTATCCTAAGTATCTTTCTGGAGGACCTTCAGATGTTCCTGGAGTAGATTACTTTCCACTTATAGGAGTAGAGAATGTTATATATATAGCTAATGATACTGATTTCTCATATTACTGGGATCCTACTGCTAATGCTGGTGCTGGAGGTTATATAAAACTAACTGGTAACCAAGGTAAATCTGCTTATGAGATATGGTTAGATTTAGGTAATGTAGGTACTGAACAAGACTTTATAGATTCCTTAAAAGGAGATCCTGGAGACGGTATTACTATTAATGGTCTTAACTATGTAGGAGATTGGGAAGTCTTAGGTTTACCTTATACTTATGCTGAAGGGGATGTAGTATATTATCAAGGTTCTTCTTATGTGAGAATATTTGCAGGAACTGATGATGTAGGTAGTCCTACTCCAGATATAAGTCCTAACTGGGGACTATTAACCTCTAAAGGTGCTCAAGGTGATCAGGGTCCTATTGGTCCTGATGGAGCACAAGGACCTCCTGGTCCACAAGGAGTTCCTGGAGCTATTGGACCAGCAGGTTTAATATGGAGAGGAGAGTGGAGCCCTGATGTAGTTTATGATGCTAATGATGCTGTAGGTTTTGGAGGAGCTTCTTATTTCTGTGTAAACCCTGTAGGACCATCTCCTAATGATCCTACTGTAGATACAGTAAACTGGGCTCTACTTGCTAACATAGGAGCGCAGGGTATACAAGGTCCTGCTGGACCTCAAGGAGAAATAGGACCCCAAGGACCACAAGGCCCTCAGGGTGCTGCAGGTGTATTACTTATTACTATTACAGATAATATTACTGGACCTGTCTCAATTGCCCCAGGAACATCTGAGATATTTGATGTAGCTAATGGAGGTAGAGTACTTGAGGGAGCTATTATTTTTATTGATGGAGTAGGTTACTTTACAGTATTAAATGTTTCTGGTAATACAATTTCAGCTAGTAATGATTTTAGTGAAGATACTTTAATTATTCCTGATGCAAGTATAGATTTTAGAACAGTTCTTGTTACTGGTCCAGAAGGTCCTGGAGGAGCAGGTGCTCAAAATTTACAAGGAGTAACTGATGTGGGTAATACTACTGATAATGATATTGCTCTCTTAGATACTGCTAAGGTAACATTTGATAATGGTGCTAAACTTCAGAAAGGAACTGTAGATGCAGGAGCATTAGGAGGTATAGCTTTAAAGTGTTCTGTAGAGTATGAGTTGAAGTGGGAAGCTGGTAGATTATATATCATGCAGCAAGATGGTTTTGAGATTCGTGAAGTTAGATATACTCTTACAGCTACCCCAACTACTGATGATGATAATACTAAAGGATTTGTAGTTGGAAGTAGATGGATATTAGATAATGGAGATACTTATATATGTACAGATGCTACTACAGGTATTGCTACATGGACACTTGAAGTAATAGGCGGAGGTATCTCATATTACACAGCTTCAGGAAGTGATACATATATTACAGGTATTATAACTACCTTTAATACAGGAGATACATATCTTATTAATTTTACAAACCCTAATACTGGTGCTTCAACATTAGATGGTCAAACCTTAGTAAATAGTAAAACCCAAAGCAATTTAGTTTCAGGTGATATTCGTACAAATGAGACACATCTAGTAGTTTATGATGGTTCTGTTTTCCAAGTATTAACCATAGGTCCTAACTCTTCACTGAATCCTGGAGGAGGAAGTGGAGGAGGAAGTGGGGCTATAGTAGATATGGGATATAGAATGGATGGATTAGAATTAGTAGATATGGGTAGCAGAATATAAAAAAGAATAATACAAAATGGGAATACTTAAGATACCTAGGATTACAACAGCTCAAAGACTTACAACTGGTGGAGGTATTACTCCAGATGAAGGAGAACTATTATTTGACACAGATAATAAAAAGATTTATAAAGGTGATGGAATAACTTTAGGTGGTGTTGAAGTAGGTGGAGGTGGTGGAGGATTAGATTATGCTACTACCTCAGGAACTGCAACTGCTTATACAGCTACTGTCTCAGGAGTAAGTTCTTACACTGCAGGAGACTCTTATCTTATTAAATTCCATTTAACTAATACTGGAAATGCACCTACTATTGATATTACAGGTGCTGGTGCTAAGACTATTGTAAAAAATGCTGCAGATACTGTTGCAGCAGGAGATATACTGCAAAATAAAATATATCTTATTACTTACGATGGTACTAACTTTCAGCTAGTAACTGTTTTAGGGGGAACTGGTGGTGGAATAACTAAGTTTACAGCTGGTGGTACAAATACTTATACAGCAACTGGAGTCCCTGGTGTATCCGCATATACTGATGGAGATACATACTTAGTTAGATTTACTAATGGTAATACTGGATCTTCTAATCTTAGTATAAATGGTTTAACTACTAAAACCTTATATAAAAATAATGATGGACCTTTAATAGGCGGGGATATTTGGGCAGGAGGAGAAATGCTTTGCATTTTTAATTCAAGTTTAGATGGTTTTCAGTGTATAGGCACCTCACCTAATTCTCTCTTTGCTTATGTAACTAATGGTGAAGGTGTTACTATAACTAAGGGGCAAGTAGTATATGCCCATAGTGGTACTGGAGATAGAATGGAAGTTAGATTAGCAAATAATACTCAAGACTCTACTTCTGCTAAAACTATAGGTGTTGTTTATGCTGATATACCTGCAGGAAACTCTGGTGTAATAATTATACAAGGTCTCTTAACCGGACTTAATATTTTAAAACCTGTTGATGGTTTTGCTGATGGGCAATCTTTATACTTAGGTGCTACTAATGGTAGTTTTACTAAAGATAAACCATCTGCACCCAACCACTTGGTATATGTAGCTACTATTACAAGAGCTAATGCTGGAAATGCAGGTAGTATGTATGTTAAGATACAGAATGGTTATGAGTTAGATGAGATACATGATGTACAAATTCTAAATCCTTTAACTGGACACTATCTATATTATGATTCAACTGCTCCTGGTTTATGGAAGAATAGTGGATCTTGGCAAGGAAATACTATTGCAGTAGGTAAAGGAGGTACTGGTTTTTCTACTTATGCGGTAGGAGATCTCTTATATGCTAATGGTACAAGCTCTTTTGATAAACTTTCAGCAGTAGCTTTTGGACAAGTTTTAGTTTCTGCTGGAACAAATACTGCTCCTGCATGGAGTGCCAATCCCTCATTAAGTACACTTACCTTAACATCTGCTGGATCTTTAACTTTAGGTACAAGTGGAGCAGGAGGAAATACTGGAGAAATAATATTTAGAAATAGTAGTAATACTAACACCATAACTTTAAGAACTGGAGCTACATCTGCAGCTGGTGGATATAATATAGTTTTTCCAACTGCAGCACCTCAAAATGGTCAATATATGCAATTTACTTCAGCAGGAATAGGTAGTTGGGTTAATGGCACCGTTACTGGTGTTACTACAATGGCAAATATTGGAGCAACTCCTAATGCCGATGGAGCTACAATATCTGGAAGTACATTAACTCTTCAACCTGCCGGTATTTCTTTTGGTGGAGTAGTTACAGCAGGTCTTCAAACATTTGGAGGAGCTAAAACATTTTCTTCAGCAGTTACAATTAGTACTGCAAGTAATCAACTTATTTTAAGCAGTGGTATTAATCAATTAACAATTAATAGCGGAACTAGTGCAGCTGCTAGAATATATACTGTACCTGATGTAGGAACAGGAAGTACATTTGTGATGAATAGTGGAGATCAAAGTATAGGAGGTTCTAAAACATTTACATTAGCCTTAACTATTTCTCAACTAACTAATCAATTAACTTTAGGAGCTACTAATTCTACAACTATTAATGCACCTAATGCTGGTGGTGCTAAAACTTATACTATTCCAAATGTTGGAACTACCTCCAACTTTTTAATGAGTACTGGAGTACAATCATTTAGTAGTATATTATCTATAAGTCAGGCAAGTAATACCCCTATGTATATAAACTTACAAGGATTAGATGGTGGTGGTACTTGGGTTCATACTGAAGGTGTAACTGGAGGAATTCTAAGTCCTCCATTACCTAATGGTGCAAGATTGATATTTAGACAATATGGTTCATCTTATGCTACATATATAGGTAGAGCTACAAGTATTAATAATTTATTATTTGCTGCTAATGGATCTTTTGAGTTTTGGACTCAATTTACTGAAAATATTAGACTTACTAATAATACAATATTAGTTAATAATGGTTCAGGAACATTACAACAAGTAATTGGTCCTAGAAAAACAGGATGGACAGTAGCAACTGGAACAGCTAATAGAGGAACTTTTGCTACTTTTACACCACAAACAATTTCAAACCCGCCTACTCAAGCTCAAGTTCAAACAATATCTGATCATGTAGTAATATTATCTCAAAGAATGAAAGCTCTTATAGATGATTTACATGCAACAGCTGGTCATGGTTTAATAGGATTGACATAAAAATAAAATTATGATATACAATATAAGTGATGAGCCTAAATATGGCTTTAAAAGAAAGGTAGAATTAGGTTCTATCTACATTGAGATAGAAGAAGTTTCTGGTCAATGTGTAAACCTAAAACTTTTAGTAAAGTATTATGAGAATGATGGTGTTACACCAATGAGACTTATACCATTTAAATGGGTTACTCTAAGAGCAGATAATACTACTTGGGTAGATCAGAATGGTAATATAGTTCCAGAAGGAGACCCTACTGCAGTAATGACTGAGTATGAGTTCTTCATGGCTATGATGGATGTACCAGTAGTTATCTCTGATATCGTAGAAGCTAAGGTAGCTTGGGCAGATAGCCTAGGACGCTTTAACTAAGATGAAAGATTGGGATATCATACTAGTGAAAAATACCAAAGGTAATATTTTTCAAAGAGTATATTGGTGGCTTATTAGATACTTTACAAAAAGTAACTATAACCATGCCCAATTAGTTAGAGATTTTAATGGAAAGCTTTATATTTGCGAGAGTGGAACAACAGGGTTTAGAGTAACTAAAACTTTGGATAAGTGGTGGATGGAGCAGGAAGAAAGAGAAAGAGACTTTATTGTTATAGATATTCCTACATACTCAAGAAAAAGGTTTGATGAGATACTAGGGAATAAATATGATGCAGGATATTGGACATATCTTACAAAAAAATTCTCAGATATGAAGACTTCTAACTGTTTTCAAAGCATTGCATATATCTTTAGATTAAAAGATTACTGGTTAGCTACAGCTAATACCCTATTATCCTCGTATAAAAGTGTAGGTAAAAACAAAATAATAGTACAACATGACAAAAAAGACATTTGATCTGAGTAAGGGTGATGCTTACATCCTGTTTACAGCAGTAATGGGAATTTCTGCTAGGAACAAACAAGAGCAATTTCTAAATTATGATTTGAGTGTAAAACTCCTCTCTATTAAGAAGTCTTTACAAATTACTATGGATGCTCTGGAAGAAGCCAAGGTTACTGTTCAGGAAGTATTTGCTGATAAGACTACTACAGAATATGAGCTTCCTACATTCTCTGAAGATGAGATGAGAATCATCATCAAAGGGCCAGATGAGCTTGAAGCATTTGAGAAACTAGTCAGTTAAAAAAAACTCCACGGATGGAACAGGATAATATAGATTACAGCAATAGTGTAGCATATGTAGGATTAGGAATCCTATTTGTTACATTATTACTAGCAGTAGTCCTTATGGGACCTGTTGGGCAGAAAGTCTGTATTAATTCTAAACTAGAAGTGGATACTGATACTATTTACACAGAAGAAAGTAGATGGTATTATAAAGCCGACAGTTCAGTAAGCCCAATTAGAATAGCTTTATTTAGGGGAACAACACTTGCACCATATGATGTCCTATACTTAGCTCCAGATGATTATGTAGATTTGAAGCTTGAAGAGGGATATAGTATAGTAAAAATCAGAACTTTAGAAGAGAAGTATCCTAAGATTCAAACAAAATCTAGGATACTTCAACTAAAGCCTAAACCAATCCCTAAACCTATTTTTAATTTTAAACGCTTCTTTGAATAATGACTGGCATTGAAACTCTTATAATGATTATGAAAATCATTGTTCCTATTACTGTAATAGGAATTACAACTGTAATTAGATTCCTTTGGGATATTAGAAACAATTCCAGAGAAGTACAGAAAGAGTTTCAAGGTTTTAAGGTTAATTTTGCTTCAGAGATTACTTCTCTAAAGAATAAAATAGATATCTTAGACAGTAAGACTAAGGATAGCTATTCTAAATCTGAGACAGATAATCTTCTTCTAAGGCTCAAGAATGAGTATCTTGAGAAGATAGTTTTTAAGAGGAAGAATGGAGTTAGTGAGGAATAATCTCTACATCCTCTACCAACTCTCTATACTGCATAAATCCTCTGAAGTTCCTACTGTAAGGTCTCTCAAAGTATCTCTCTGGCTCCATAACTTGTGCACAGTGCTCAAATGGTGACATGTGCCCAGATTCTAACAATCTGTTATACAACTCTATATCAGCTGTATGTGAGTTACTACTTGTTGAGCCTACAGTTGTGTAAGATACTCTGGCACATTTTGCAGTAGCAATCTTCATAGCAACTTCTTCCCAGTTACCCTCTTCATTAATAGCTGCCTCAGCATATTTTTCTCCAGATAAATCTATAGTATCACCAAATGGTATATGCCATTCTCCTGTTTGCAAAACCTTAGGAGTACTATTACTCATAGCTTCTTTCATTCTTCTTGCTAACTCCTGGATATGAATTTCTGCAGCTTCATGATCTCTAAGTTTAAAGAAATTTTCATACTCTGTAGCAGTACAAATAACTGTGTGCCACATAAAGGGTTCTAGAAGTCTATTGCATAGCTGTTTAGTAACACCAGTATCATTCAAGATTTTAGAGTTAATTACAGCTGCATCTCTAGCTTCTAACCACATATCAATAGCAAATTCTTTATCACTAACTCCAGCTGGGGCATCACTTAAGTACTCAGTGCCCTGCATACCCTTATGATCTTTCTGCCAAGCAATAGGAATAAAGGGATTAGTCTGTACACTCTCTACCATCTTCTTGAAAGGGATAGCTCTACTGCTTGCTGAGTTTCTAGAGAATGCTCTGTGTGTATTAAATTCTGCAAGTATAATCCTAGGGAAAGTTAGGAGATAGGTTGTTATCCTATCTCCTCTCTCACTAATACTATCTGCTAATATCTTTGCTTGTATTTTCATCACCAATCTAAATCTAGTTCTATCTTTCTGTCCTTATAGTTACAGTATGCTAGCTTAAAGTAGTTAATGCCATCTAAGAAGCTATCATCTATACTCTCATTATTAGGCCACTTATTATTATTAATAAGGTTACTAATTCTTGCAATCTTAAGCAGTACCATGAAGAGAGCATAATTTGTTGGGTCTGTAACATTCAGACCCAACTCCTTAGCTGCAGCAGATACAGTCTTAAAGTTATTTAAGACATCCTCTGTTGCATAATCATGTGCTTTTGAGCTTGCAATTTTTCTAATCTTCTCATCAATCTCTTGATAGAGCTCTAGTTGCTTACTCTTTTCCATCAATAATATTCTTTTCTTTATCTAAGTTTCTATTCAGAGCATAGTAAGAAGAAAATCCTTCTGGATACCTAGCTGCTAGTTTCTTAATGTTAGTAGTAAGAACTTCATCAAGAGTACCATCTACTTGCTCAATAGCATATAGAGTAAGATCTACAATATCATAGACAGAGTTAATATCTAATGCTGTAGCATTGATGACAATAAGCTCCATTAGCTCATACATTGAGAAGTCTGTGCTCCTATCATATAGAGGTTCATAGGTAATATTATCAATAACATTAGCAAAGTCCATATTCATAAACTTGCAATAGTTAGAAGCATACCACATGATATCACCTAGTTCTTCCTTTAGATGAGGAATATCTATATCCTTACCATAGGCATGTTTCTTTTTAAGAATATCTACTACCTCTGCAGCTTCTGTGATAATACCCATCTTCATGTGAAGAATATTAGCACCCTCTGTTCCTAAGTCTTTGCAAGTTGTACTTGCAAGTTCTTCATAGTTGTTATAATTAATTTCCATAAATCTTATCTATTGTAGCTGAAAGCAATTTAACTTTATCTAATCCTATCTTTTTGATTAATGAGCTGAGGTTGATAGTTACCTCATCAAAGTAGGCCCTAAGAGCTTCTCTTTCTTGCTCTGTTAAGGTTATTTTTTCCATATTCTTCTTATTTAATCTCACAACCATCGGCACCACAAGCTACCTCACCTTTTAGGTCTGTAACATCATCAAACTCTACTACTTTAGATAAGTCTATAGAATCTAGATGAGATACCATCTCCTCATACTGCTCTTTAGTAATATCCTCAAATGGTGCTTGAGAATATGTGCCTCCAAAGAATGGTAGTACAGAGAGACCATTAAAAGACTCTTTATTATTCCACATCCACTCTCCTACCATTTCCCACTCATCTATCTCCTCATAGTCACTCATCTTCATACTTCTAGGATACATCCTAGCTTTATCAATAGAGATAGTAGCAGATACATTGTGAGTATTATCACCTTTAACATGTCCTGGTTTAATCCATCTATCAGAAATACTCTTAACTCTCTCAAGTAATTCTAGAGCACTCTCATGCCTAGTTACAGCACCCTCAGGAGCCTGAATAGGAATCTCAACTACAGCAGAGTTAGGAATCAAGAGATGATCCTTAACTAAGGCAGGATGGTTCTCATGAAGGTACTTATAAAGTTCTTCGTGTTTTCCCAACTGCATTCTGCGGATGTAGTAATCATTATGCCAAGCATGGATACCAGAGCTAGTACCAAGAACGCAACTAGTTGTCCCAGACGGCTTAACACATGTAGTCCTTGCTGCTTTGTTAACACCAATAATTTTTGCAATGTATTCATTTGTTTGTCTAACTAATTCTGCTGCCCCCTCAATATCATACTTGAAAACTTCCATACTAGCAATGCCTGTCATGCCTACACCAATCAGAGCATCCTTCTCAGTAGTCTTCTTCCAGATAGGACGAAGATAATGAAAATCTGTAAATCCTGCTTGCAAAGTTCCAAAGAATGAAGCTACAATAACTCTGTTATGAAAATCATCCTGAGAATCAATGTTAGATACATTAACCTCACAGAGATTACAGAACTGATAGGGTCTCAGTGCAATCTCACAGCAAGGATTAGTACCCCAGTCAGAGTTATTAGTAAAGTAAAATCCAGGTTCTCCACTACCAGAGAGCTCAATCTTCTTCCAAAGATCTAGGAAAAACTCCTTAGTAATCTTATGTCTTACAAGAACTGCAGAGTTGTTAGCTCTACCTCTCTGAGGATTTTGTTCCCACCAACTTCCAAACTTACAGGTAAGCATATCTTCATCATTAGCAGAGAATAGGCTGATTAGAGCTGCTCTTCTAATACCACCTGCTAAAACTGAGTCTGCAATATGACATACAATATCGTGTACCTCTAGCGAAGTAAGTTTTTCACCATCTTCCTTTCTATTCAAAATCTTCTCAATTCTAAATAGACAATCTTTAAGTGGCTCAGGACCAGGTGCTTTACCACCTGCAGTAATCAATCTAGTACCTTTTGGTCTGATATCTGAGAAATCAAACCTAGGTTTAGTATTTCTACCACCAAGATAAGAAGCTACAAGATGTTTCACAGCATCAGCCCACCCCTCAATACTATCTCCTACTAAGAACTTCTGTTCCTTCAGAGGCTTTCTAATTTCTGGAAGTTTCTCAATATGAGAATACTGTACACTGTATCCAACCCCAGTGCCTCCAAGAAGTAGAAACATAATTTCTCCAAAAGCTCTATAATCATCTACTGGAAGATAGCAGCAGTTGTAAATCCTAGCCTCATTTTTAAGGATAGCATCGCCAGCAAACTGCATAGCTCTCATAGATGGTAAAACTTTCTTCTCATATAAGTATACTGCATTATCATCAATATCTTTAGACAGCATAGGATACTTCTCTTTCATCATGTCTACATACCTGTCTACAATCTCAGAGTAAGTTTCCCTCCTGTTAAAGAGAGGTTTAAACTTAGCATACTTATTAAATGTTACAATGTCTGAGAGAATCTCCAGACCAATATTACTGTTACTCATATATATTTAAAGAATTAATTTTTCTAAATTAATGTTGTGCTCCTCAAGAATCTCATAGAAACTCTTAGAGATACTTTCTATATCATCTTCCTCCCCACTACCATACTTAGAGATAGACCTTAGCTTTTGAGAGAAATCCCATAAAGCAAGAGACATATCTAAAGACCTATTGCACCTCTCATAAGCTGCAAGATCATCCATATTATCCAAGTCAAATATCAGCTTTGCTCTCATTGTTATGTATAACTATTTTAAAATCACTCCAGTCCTTTAAAAAAGCTTGTAGGGAAGTTAATAACTCCCCTACTCCCTTTTTGTTATAGATCTCTATAACTTTAGTTTTAAAGTCTATCTTATAACATGAGCTGCTCATTGCCAAAACTTAAGTTTACTAAAGAAGAGTTTCCAAGTAGATGGTTCTTCTTCCTGAGGTGGACTAGTTTCTACGAGCTTATCTCTAAGTTTATTGAAGTCTTCTTCAATATTTTTCATAAACTCCTTAGTCTCTTTGATATAATTTTCTTCTACATCAAAGTCTGCACCTTTAGGTTCTTGCAAAGATTCCCACTCAGCTTTAGAGATAAACTTATTAGTTACTGGATGCCTATAAACTGTCCTCTTCTTGTCCTTCATTGTCTTGCTCATATACATAATACCTTATACCATTAATTATCAAAGATACTATATCCCTATTATCAATAACAACCTCCTCTCCATCCTTTAGGGAAGAAATAATACTATAACCAAGAAGATTAGAAGAAAGAAAGTAGCCTGTAACAGCTTTCCATTTACTATCTTTACCTAAGTAGTTTACAGTAAAAATAGTCTTAGAGTTTTGCATAACTCTAACAACATCTTCTCTACTTACTCCACCAGTTATATCATAATAAATATCTGAGGAAGTTACATAAGGAAGAATACTTTTGTCTATCTCTAGATAAAACTCTTTACCACTCTCATCTAAGCACTTAGCCATCCTTACTTCATTGATGACCTGTGTTTCTATAATCTGAAAGTTGAGGGAAAGGTTATGCCAACCTTTTGTCCCAATCTCACTAACTTTTCTAGCCATGTTTTATAAAGTTATAAGATGATTGTTATTAAACTCTTCAACAGTATAATTCCATTGATTATTCTCCATATGCCACTTAATTCTACCAAGTAAACTAAGATACTCAATAGTACCTCTATCTATCTGTGCTTCAGAGATTTTGTAACAATGTCTAGTAAAGTATTGAGTATCAACTACTGGCATGTAGCAAGAGAACTCATATCCTGGGAACTGTATAGAGAGAGCATATTTATAGAATGCCATCTGTCTATAATACTTCCAGAACTCAAAGCTATCTGGGAAGAACTGTGCTCTCTTAGAAGTTGTCTTCAAGTCTATAAGCACAACATATTTCTCATCATGATTTACAATCAGTCTATCTAATCTTGCTTTACAATCAAGATCCCTACACTTAAAGTAAATCTCATACTCATTAAATATCTCACATCCAGGCCATTCCTGAAAAAGATATTTGGCACAAGCAGCATGGCTATTTAAGGCTTCTATACACCCCTCAATAACATCTTTCTGCTCTTTAGTCATAAACTGCTTACCTTGATTCTTCTCTAACTCAGCAATATACTCATAGATAGTACTCTTCTTTAAGGTATTTAAGAGAGTCTCATCTTTGTAATTATTGTAATAGTTAGCAAGTCTGGCAGCTTTAAGAAGAACTTCGTCTTGTGTCTCAACTAAATGAGAATCCTTGATAAGGAAGTACTGTGTAACTACATTACACATACTCTCATTAGGTTTAACAACTTCTGATACTACAAACTCACTTGGATTTTCCACGTAGAGATGTAGCAGACTTCCGTTTTCCAGACTTGGACTTGGAGGTGTCTTTTGTATTGTCCCCTCCAGATAAGACAGAAACAGCTTTGGACTTCCCCCTTGTTCTGGGTTTATCAGGGACAGGCTGCTGTTGGCTATGTCCCTCCTCTCGTAATAATTGGTCTGCATAAATTTTCTTAATTTCCTCTAGTACCTCTCTACATTGCATCTGATTTCTAGGCATAAAGAAGATATGATCTGGGTACTTAAACTTGAAGATCTTATGCTTAATCTTAGCTTTCTCTTCTAGTAAACCCTTAGTCTCTATAACTATCTTCTTGTCTGTTAGATAAAAATCAGATACATATTCAATTTTTCTAATAGTACTTCCTTGATACTTAAATGATGCTTGTAACTCAAATGGTTCTTGCATCTTTAAGTGTTCCAGTAGATTATTAGATTCCAAGAGCTTGTAGAAATAAAGCTCTAGACCACTGTCGAAGGTTAAGTTATTATACTTAACCTTCTTAGTGGAATAATATTTTCTCATGTTGTTCTAGAAAGGAAGCCCTTGCAAATGTACTTCTTTTTTATAAATAAATTTACCATTTATTTTATTAAGAAGAATTTCCTTAAACTCCTTTCTCTGAGCAATATTCTTGAAGGTATATTCCTTATTGTATAAGAAAAATATATCATCAATACCATCATGAATAACTACCCTAGGTCTATAATCAACATTCATATTAGCACCTCCAATTGCAGGAAGAAAGTTAATTAATTGATTAGAATATTTATCATAGAAATCTCTTGTAACTTCTAATACATATCTGGTATTATAATTAGTATTAGGAGGTCTTTCTTTATGTATCTTAAGTACAATTTTACCATCTATATCAAAGATAGAATCTAAGAATACATAATATGGAAAGAAAGATTGAAGATACTTTCTATTATGAGTACTCTTATATTGCCTCATTAACTTGATAAATATATCCTCAAGAGAATTCTTAGTTTTCTTCTGAGAGAATGGTTCAAAGTTACAATAATGAGAATTCTGATAAGGACTAAAAACATGAGGCACCTTAGAATTACTATCAGAATACCTATTAAGTTTCTCTCTAATCTCTGCTATTGTTGCTGCCATGTTAAACCATTAAAAGTTGTAAAGAATGGAACTTCTCTAATTTCCTCACCAATATCAGCAAGATGTTTTTGATTAGCAAGATAATTACAGAATAGTGCTACAGCTTGAGTTGCTACCATAGCTGCATAGTGACCTGTTTGCTTATAACTACAAGGTAAATCAGGTATCTCATCATCATTTCTCAAGGAATCTAGATACATCTGAATGTGCTTTTCTTTGTGTACACAGAAGATCTGGAATTCCTCTGCTTGAAGTCTGGTATCTATAAAGATTTGACTATCTTTATTATTACACCATTCCTCAAACATAAGTTTCCTAGCCTCCATATTGTCAAACATAGCAAAGCAATAAGGAGTTACATCACAACCTTCCTCATATTTGCCAAGATGGTCAAGATAACCATTAGAGTATTGTCTAATCATATCAGAAACTGCTGAAGCTTTGGGTTTACCTAAGTCTTCATACTTAAAGAACTGACAATCTAGATTTACATCTTCTACAGTATCCATCTCATAACAGAATAACTCATGTCTAAGTCTGGATAAGAAGAAAGCTACATAAGCACCAACACCACCTAAACCCCCTAGAGTAATTTCTAGGGGTTTTTTTGTTACAAATGGTGCTGCTGAGAATCTACTATATTCTAAGCGATTATATCTACTCATAGTTCTTAGTATCTTCTATCAGAGATATATTCATTCCACTCTTTATCAGTCATTCTAGAGATATCCTTATCTTTTTTATTACCAAAAGGAACATCTTTAAAATCATCTTCCATATCTGCAGTTTCTACAAGAGAATGGATTGCAGCTAATCCATAAACAAGACTATTAATTAGTTTATGGTGAGGAGCAATATCTTCAAATGTAGTCATCAACTGATAGAGAGAACTTTGTACCTGTTTAATCTTACCCTCATCAACAGCATCCATGCAAATCTTTTCTACTTGATCAAGGTAGACATCTACATGGTCATCTGTTTTAAGTTCTGCTAGTACTTCCTTAAGAGTAGTAAACTTATAGTTAAGAGTACCAAGAGTATATTGAGTAATACCAAACTGAGTTTTAGGACTTACAAAAGGAATGGATTGTTGAAGACCTCCATTTCTTTTAGTAGGCATGCCATAAGTAGGTTTCTTAGCTTCCTCAAGTAACTTTTTGTTCTCTACAACCCTATCAAATTCATCCTTAAACTCATCATTATCAGCACTAGAGATATTTACAGGTAAAGAATACTCTACAATAATTCTTCCATCATTTACTTGCTTACTAAAGTAGGCACTGTCCATGCCTCTAACAGAGACACTCTCAATTACCATATCAGTAGCAATTCTAGCATTAAAGTCTAACTTGTTATTGACAATAACAGAGAGATGGAAGGGGAAGTTACTTATATTATCATATAAGTGCTTATCATCTACACCAGATGGTGTGACACCCATATTGTGATGAGAGTGGATACTGAAGAACATTACAGGCCACTTATCCTCATTCTCCTCAAAATACTCAGCTAAGGTTGTACCCCAGTCATATTCTGTATAACC
>Ga0315903_10000355_pt1 | contig 68602 bp, 45 predicted proteins | sample LakEriMetagenome_7_FD_203524 | JGI IMG/M metagenome (GOLD analysis project Ga0315903, IMG submission 203524) | Freshwater fungal communities from buoy surface, Lake Erie, Ohio, United States - Buoy 2 MA119 | ecosystem: Environmental > Aquatic > Freshwater > Lake | place: USA: Lake Erie, Ohio... | reverse complement strand
TGGTCAGCGGAACTTTAGTTGCGTGGCAAATGAGATAGGCAACGAATCAGTTGCAATAAAGCAGGTTGTCTGATCAAAGGTTTTTCAGTTCAGTCAAAAAGCCATTCAGCGTTTGAATTTCCGGTTGAATAGTCTTGGGGAATCGACTGAGTAATGGAATCGGGACTACTAGCTGGATTCCAGTCTCTTTCATTTCACGAAACTGATTTTCGGAAACTCCTTCCTGAAGGGTAAGAAGATGTTTTGTGGGAATCCGCTGTGCCTCCTGGCAAACCTGACGCCATCTGTCCTTGCAAGTTGTCTTGACTGCCAACAAACGAAGTTTATCGGCTGGGAAATGTGGATTTTTGTATTCCTGTTCCGACGGGAACAAGAAATCCGGTCTTCTGCCCGGATCAGATTCAGGCTGCAATTGGAAGTCAAGATTTTCGCGAAATCCCTGTTCGATAAGAATCGCGCGAATATGCAGTTCAAGTGAGCGTCCGGATCGGGATTTACGGCGCTGGGAAATGGAGTTGGCAACACTGAGAAATTCGGCGATAGAGTTGAAGCCGCGTAGAATTCTCGGCAGTGAAATCGCCTGCTCAAGGCTCTGAAAAATCTTGTATTCGCAGTCACGCCTTTTCAACAGGCGGTAGTCCACATCAAGAGTAGAAAACGCGTTGGCCATGAGCGCTCTCTCGATTACCTGTTGGCAACTTGGAAACTCGTCATACCACTCTTTTGGAATGGCTTCAGGTTCAAGCCAACATTCAGTATCCAGCTGAAATGGTGTTTGAACTGGCAACGATTCAGGTGCGTACCACTCGACAAGTCGCCCTGGTTCAACTGGGCCAACAAGATCCTCAATTTGACCCTCTTCCTCTGGTGTCCGACAGAGCCAGACTCGACATTGCGCCAAGTGAGTCGGAGGACGCAAGTCAAATGAGAATACAACGAGACTTGCAGTGTTTTCGGGAGCCAGTAACGGCGACTTGGCTCCTCCGAAATTAGTGAGCCTCGCCTCATTGCGGGTCCCTTTTCCGAGAAGCCTCCCATTATACCAGATTGCTCTGACTCTTTTTGGGTTAGGGTCGTTGTGTGAATCTATAAAAATGTTAAGCCAAGTCTCTGGGTTCAGGCTTTGCGGCCTGTTGAGACTTGGAAGTACACGAAAAAGCAGATCTTTTGGCAGGTAGGGTCCAGCCTGGTGGGTTCCATTGGCAAGAGTGTCATTGCCTGACAATCGCTTGCAAACCCAGAGACGCTGTGATTTCGAGTTGTCTTCAATCCAGTGTGACAGGGTCATCATGATGCGGGTGGTAACTCGGTCGGCGGAGAACCTTTTCGAATCCACGTTGCGACTTGACGAATGATCTGATTGATCTCAAAGGTAGATTTGTTTTTCATTGTACATTCCCACACAACGAGATATCGCCATCCGAGAGAAATCAACTCACCGCGTACCCGGAAATCACGCTTACGGTTTTCGAGCAATTTCGTTTTCCAGAATTTGGTTCGAGTCGATGGCCAACGAAACAGTGGACACTCGTGTGCGTGCCAAAAACAGCCATTGACGAAAATCGCTGCATGGTATTTCGGAAAAACGAGGTCAGGCTTTCCAGGCAGCTCTTTGGAGTGCAAACGGAAGCGGAGTCCTGCGGAATGCAACCCGCGTCGCAACGTCACCTCCGGCACGGTATTCTGCCCACGAATCCCCGCCATCATGCGGCCACGGGTGGCCCTGTCAACAATGTCTGCCATTTATTGTTTCAGTGTGTTGGGACTAGTGGGCAACGAGAGACCGCAGGTGAGGTGCCATATGTTCGGCGACGGCTTCAACCACGGGTACAACAACTGAGTTTCCAAACTGCTTATACGCTTGTGTATCGGAAACAGGAATGATGAAGGGTTTCTGCCCCAGACGATCAAACCCCATTAGTCTTGCACATTCGCGCGGTGTCAGACGCCGTGGATTGCGGCGCGATTGGCGTATGAGTATCTCGGAGCCGTCCTTATAGTATCTGGCAGAGAGAGTGCGCGCAACATCGGTTGGGCTGTTGAGACCAAACCCGAAGCCGTTTCCCTTCTTCCTATGCTTCTCTGCGTAGTTTTGCAGGTAAGTCCACAAGTGATCGGTAAGAGTGTATCTGGGAAGTACTTTTGCAAGAGGCCCGGAAGTGTATTTGTCGTCTGCCTCTTCAGAACCGTCCTCCGGATGCAGAATCGAGTTCAGCTTTGGGCCAAGTGATGTGTCAGGCAGTTCAAGCGATGCCAAATCAAACATTGTTTTCTCACGAAAGCCGACAATAAAGATGCGCTCCCGATGTTGCGGTACGAAGGACTTGGCATCAATAACTCTCCATTGGACGAAGTAGCCGAGTTCCTCTGTAAGGGTTTTGTGAATCACACGGAATGTATTGCCTCGGTCGTGACTCACGAGGTTCTTGACGTTCTCGAGCAGAAAGGCAGCGGGCCTGTGGTGCTCGATAAGCCTTGCAACATCAAAAAAAAGCGTTCCCTGCGCTTCGCATTTGAATCCGTGGCTTTTTCCAAGAGCATTTTTCTTGCTGACACCCGCGATCGAAAATGGCTGGCAGGGAAAGCCTGCAATCAGTACTTCGTGTTCGGGAACTTCTGCTTCAGTCACCTGCGTAATGTCGCCAGCGAACGGATGCTTTGGACCATCGGCGAAGTTCGCTTCATACGTTTGCCTCGCAAATGGATTCCATTCGCAGGTAAAGACACACTCCCCGCCGATTCGTTGAAAGCCTCGTCGCAGGCCTCCGATGCCAGCAAAAAGATCTATGAATCTGAAACTAGGCTTCTCAGAGGCAGAATCGGCTTTCGGTGAAAATACGCTCGTGCGTGAGCGAATCGATGGCCGTTTGGATTTGACCCGCATTTGCCCTCGGGATTTTGCCAAAGCAGTACGCAGTTCAGACGGCACACCGTCGAACTCTGAAAATGCGAGGACTTTCTGCTTCCCTTGGTGCACTACAACTCTCCACACAGGCCAAACACTGCATCGATGGATATTAGATTGTGCATTTGTTCCGAGAGGAATGGAAGTGACTGGTTTAGCGGCCAACGGCGTGCGGAAAGAGTGGTGTGGAATCCATTGCGTTGTTCGTTTGATCGTTTCGATGACCTCTGAGGCTTCACTGCTGCATTGGTATGCATGTGCTCCTCGCCCCGCTGCTGGCGGCGGGAGCGATGGGGCTCTGGCTGACCGACCGCCCGGCTCGACGCCGGCCACGGCGTTTTGTTCGCAACCGCAAGTCGCTCCGCCAGCGGCTCCCCGGACACGAGGGGTTCCTGGAGCCGGAGGATGACCATGTCGCGCCGCGATCTCCCGAGCGGCGAAGCCGTCGCGTGCGTCGGAGTGGCTCGGCAACCACACGGACGGAGACCGCCCTTGCCACCGTTGCCGCGTTGCCGGGGGCGGCGGTACTCTGCGACCAAGCCGTTCCAACCCGAAGCGCCATTTCGCGGGGGTGGAATCGGATCTGGAACCGTTCGGAGTCGTCGCGGGTGAGTGCGTCGTTGGCAGTAACCGCTTGGCCGAGGAATTCCGCAATGCGGGAGACAGTTCGCGGTGCGCGGCGAATCGGCTTCGGCGCAGGACTTCGCCGGGGCGTGGCCGTAGTGCTGGCGGTGGCGGCTCTGGCGTGCTGGTTGGGGAAACCGGGAGCCAGTCCGGTTGCCCCGTCGACGGCGGCCTCGCCCATAGCTGCCCGTGGTGCCGTTGGTGTTGCGCTGGCCGAGCAGTCGCCGACTGCCCGGCCGTTCGGAAGCGAGCCGGTGACCGGCCCGTCGGGTAAGGCCTACTACGCCCGGGCGATTGAGACGATTCAGACCGGGCAGCGGGTCTTGGCCCGCAATCCGGAGTTGACCGGGGGGGAACTGCCGGATGCTCCGGTCGATACCGCCACGTGGGTCAATATCCGGCTGCGGATGCCGAAGCCGACGGGGGATTTTTTGGAGATCACCTTGCTGCGGCCGGTTGAGTGGCTGGCCGAGCATCTGGCTCAGGCGGCGGCTTTCGATGGGGAGTATCCGCGGTCACTGGCACAGTCCCGAGGGACAGACTCCACATCGGGCAGCACCACGGTGTCCTCGGTGATGCCCACAGTCGATCCCCCCGAACTTTCCCCGGGGATGATCGAGCCGATCACGGCCGACAACTCCACGGCCTCCCCCTGGATCTTCCTGACGCTGCATGAGCTGGAAGCGGTGGGGCCGGCGGAGATCGTCGAGGTGGGGCCCTGTCCGGAGCTGGAAACGGGTGAAGGCCGACTGGTGACGGGGACGTTCTCCCACCCGTCCAGCGAAGTCTTCGACATCGCAGTCGCCGGACTCGCTGATCCCATCGGCTGCACCGGAGCCCACCCGTTCTGGAGCGAAGACCGCCACGCCTTCATCCCGGCCCGCGACCTGCGCCCGGGGGAAACCCTCCGGACCGAATCCGGCACCCTCCGCCAGATCACCCGCATCACCCCCCGCCGGGGACCGCCGGTGGCGGTGTTCAACCTCGAGGTTGACGCCGAGCACGTGTATTACGTGTCGGTGGATGGGGTGTTGGTGCATAATGCGTGCGGGGATTTTCGAGGGCCAGTGGAATCCCGACACTTCTCGTCATCGGTGCAGGGAAGAGAGTTGCATGAGATTGCACAGTCTTACCGAGAAGCCGCTCAACTTGGGCCGTATAGAAACGTGGCCACGGCCGACGTTACTGTCGATGGTGTTCGTAAAAGTGTGCGTTTCAAAAATGACCCCAGTGGAATGCACTCCGAACAAAGGCTGATCGCATGGCACAAATTGATGTCTGATCGCGGCAGCAACATCGAGCTGCATGGAATTTACACTGAGCGACCTCCATGTGGACCAGGTAGCGCTGATTGTCGCGACACACTGGGAAACTATTTCGGACAGTTTCTGGATGTCTGGCACGGAAATCGGTAGAGACGAATGGTAATAAAGATGGAGTCCGACATTCCGCAGTTCGTTGATTCGTCGATCAACAAATTATTGCGGCTGGAATCGAACTTGCGCAGGCTTGGTTACAAGTTTGCCAATCCCGAGGGGCCGATTATGCTGATCCCTCCGGGCACAAGTGCTTCACTTCACAAACTCTGCAATGAATTTGAGGGGATTCCAGCCCTGTTTTTTGAGTGGTATGATCGACTCGAATACGTTGATTTTCGGCAGTGTGCGTCGCAGTTGTTATCTCCATCGCAGGATGCGACTGCTGGACTGGGACTCAATTGCAGCTTGGTCTTTGAACCACTTTCGCAGTACTCTTATCGACAGAAGGTGCTTGAGGCAAATGGCTGTCAATGTAAGAATTCCAAAGGACAGGAATTTATTCCAATTGGATGCAATGCCTCGAATTGCATGCCAAAGGGAGTCTGGTTGCCAGATTTATCGATTGATCCAGACCTTTATGATGCAGGAGTTGGACCTGTGTCCATGGCTACCGAGATACTTCGCGCGATTCAGGCGGGAGGTTTCCCATTTTGGCAACATCAGTTTTCGAAACGGAGGTTTACGTCACCGATTTCAAATACTCCTCGATACCTAGACATTCTTCCCCAGCTCATGGAAGGGGTCTTGTGATGGTATTGATGTGTTGTCGAATTCACCGTCGAGGGGAAATCGGTTCATAACGGAGTCGTCGCGGGTGAGTGCGTCGGTGGCAGTAACCGCTTGGCCGCGGAGTTCCCCTTTGCGGGAGACCGCTCGACCTGCGCGGCGAACCGGCGTCGGCGCGGGACTACGCCGGGGCATGGCGGTAGTGCTGGCGGTGGCGGCTCTGGGGTGCTGGTTGGGGAAGCCGGGGGCCAGTCCGATTGCCCCGCCCACGGCTGCCCGCGTTGCCGCTGGTGTTGCGCTGGCCGAGCAGTCGCCGACAGCCCGGCCGTTCGGAAGCGAGTCGGTGACCGGCCCGTCGGGTGGGGCCTACTACGCCCGGGCGATTGAGACGATTCAGACCGGGCAGCGGGTTTTGGCCCGCAATCCAGGGTTGGCCGGGGGGGAACTGCCGGATGCAGCGGTCGATCGCGCCACGTGGGTCAATATCCGACTGCGGATGCCGAAGCCGACCGGTGACTTTCTGGAGATCACCGTGCTGCGGCCGGTTGAGTGGCTGGCCGAGCATCTGGCTCAAGCGGCGGCCCTCGATGGGGAGTATCCGCGGGCGCTCGCTGAGGCTCGCGGGACAAACGTCGCATCGGGCAGCACGACTGTGTCCTCGGTGATGCCCACAGACGATCCACCCGAGCCTTCCCCGGGGATGATCGAGCCGATCACCGCCGACAGCATCACGGGCTCCCCCTGGATCTTCCTGACGCTGCATGAGCTGGAAGCGGTGGGGCCGGCCGAGATTGACGAGGTGGGCCCCTGTCCGGAGCTGGAAACGGGTGAAGGCCGGTTGGTGACGGGGACGTTCGCGCACCAGTCGGGCGAGGTCTTTGACATCGCAGTCGACGGACTCACCGAGCCGATCGGCTGCACGGGAGCGCACCCGTTCTGGAGCGAAGACCGCCACGCGTTCATCCCGGCCCGCGACCTGCGTCCGGGCGAAACCCTCCGGACCGAATCCGGCACCCTCCGCCAGATCACCCGCATCACCCCCCGCCGGGGACCGCCGGTGGCGGTCTTCAACCTCGAGGTTGACGCCGAGCACGTGTATCACGTGTCGGTGGATGGGGTGTTGGTGCATAACTCGTACTCCTCGAGCGCAGATGGGGGATTGCCTCCGTTAGGATCAACCCGACATGTTGAAATTCCTGATGCTGATAACGGTGCCTATTTCGGAATGCTTCAAAATGGAAAAGTCTATGTCGGCAAAGGTCCTCCATCACGGGCACGACAGTCGCTTCGTCGCAAGTCCCGAGAGCAAATGTCTCCCGTTGACGATATTGCCTATTATCCAGCGCAAAATGACTCAGAAGCATTTCTAAAGGAAGCAGAGTTGATTGAAGAATTGGGAGGAATTGGGGTTCCCGGGTTGCTGAACAAATTGAATTCACCAGGAAAGCAATAACACATCATGGAATCTCAAGTGCCAGACGATGCTGATAATGCGGCATTGACTCTCTTAGCTCAACAGGGGCTTGACATGGGTGCACCTTTGCAATTTGAATTCGCGATTCGGGTGGTGGACGACCATAATGGTCGGATCATCCTTGATAGGCTCAAAACATCTTCACTGGGTGATTCACATGATCTTGTATACGACCCAGGGGAATTGGAGGAGGGAGAAGTAATGACCGAAACCAACAAGGACTTTTGGCCATCTTGGACCGTCTACGTTGGACGCAGAATGGTTCCTGCATACCAAGATCTGATTGCTTTTCAAGAACTATTGAAAGCCGCTTGTGGTGATCGGGGGACCCCCGATGGTTGGAATGTAGAGGTTTGCTGATGTCTCCCGCTCACATAGTCTGGAATGCTTTATCGGCGTAATGAAGTCGCCTTCACTTCGCCTGAAAGAGACAGGCGTGCCGAACCATCTCACGGCTCCGTGGCGATTCTTCTGATTGTTGCCTTGTGCGGTGAAATGTGGGCATACTGAGAGCGTAGATTCTGGGATTTGTGCTGTCAGCAAATCGTCCTGGACCCTTCCGGAGTCGTCGCGAGTGAGTGCATCGTTGGCAGTGACCGCTTGGCCGAAGACTTCCGCGACACGGGATGCCGTTCGCGGTGCGCCGCGAACCGGGTTTGGTGCCGGACTACGCCGGGGCATGGCCGTAGTGCTGGCGGTGGCGGCTGTGGTGTGCTGGTTGGGCAAGCCGGGGGCCAGTCCGATTGCCCCGTCGTCGGCAGCCCCGCCCACGGCTGCCCGTGTGGCCGTTGGTGCCGCGCTGATCGAGCAGTCGCCGACTGCCCGGCCGCTCGGAAGCGAGGCGGTGACCGGCTCCTCGGGTGAGGCCTACTACGCCCGGGCGATTGAGACGATTCAGACCGGCCAGCGGGTCTTGGCCCGCAATCCGGAGTTGGCCGGGGGGAACTGCCGGATGCGCCGGTCGATCCCGCGACCTGGGTCAACATCCGGCTGCGGATGCCGAAGCCGACCGGTGACTTTCTGGAGATCACCCTGCTGCGGCTGGTCGAGTGGCTGGCTGAGCATCTGGCTCAAACGACGGCTCTTGATGGGGAGTATCCGCGGGCGCTCGCTGAGGCTCGAGGGACCGACTCCACATCGGGCAGCACCACTGTGTCCTCGGTGATGCCCACAGGCGATCCCCCCGAACTTTCCCCGGGGATGATCGAGCCGATCACGGCCGATAGCTCCACGCAATCCCCCTGGATCTTCCTGACGCTGCATGAGCTGGAAGCGGTGGGGCCGGCGGAGATCGTCGGGGTGGGCCCCTGTCCGGAGCTGGAACCGGGCGAAGGCCGACTGGTGACGGGGACGTTCTCCCACCAGTCGGGCGAAGTCTTCGACATCGCGGTCGACGGACTCACCGAGCCGATCGGCTGCACGGGAGCGCACCCGTTCTGGAGCGAAGACCGCCACGAGTTCATCCCCGCCCGCGCCCTGCGCCCGGGCGAAACCCTCCGCACCGAGTCCGGCACCCTCCGCCAGATCACCCGCATCACCCCCCGCCGGGGGCCGCCGGTGTCGGTGTTCAACTTCGAGGTTGACGCCGAGCACGTGTACTACGTGTCGGTGGATGGGGTGTTGGTGCATAACACCTATGTTGGTTCTGCTTCGCAACCCCCACGTCGAGCGCATGTCATCATTGGCGAACTCGATGAGTTGGGCAGGCCCACCGGTGTCAACGCGACAATTACTCAGGATTTACTCGGCACTGGAAGTGATGCCTCCCGTTTGATTATTCCCCCAGGGTTTGAAGGACAGGCATCGGGCCATGCGCGTGGGCATCTGCTTGGCAATCAACTCGGTGGCTCTGGAAGAGAGCGTCGAAATCTCATAACAATGTTCCAGAATCCAGCGAATAGTCCTGTCATGCGCGATTTCGAGAATCAGTTAGCAGCCGCAGTGCGTCGAGGGGAAATTATTGACTATTGGGCAATTCCGATTTATCAAGGCTCTCATCCGATACCCATAGGAGTGACGCTTTTGGGACGTGGAAGTGGTGGATTCAGTCTCGGAATATCCCTAGTGAATCGGGGTCGGTAGGTGAGTTCATTGAAAGACCTGATGAGTCTGCTGCCTCCACCGCCCGAAGCCATTGAATCAGAAGATGCAGTGGCTTGGGGCCGTGTTGAGAGGTCTCTTGGAACAGAGTTGCCATTGGACTACAAGGAGTTACTAGCAACTTATGGATCAGGTGCGGTCGATGGCTTTCTATGGATCCTAAATCCATTCTCAAAGAATCGTTACCTGAACCTGATAGACGAAGGTCTCGTGAAGCTTGAAGCGTTGGCGGCACTGATCAATGAGACCGTTCCCTACCCACTCTATCCCGTTCCAAATGGTCTTCTTCCGTGCGCTGTGACTGATAATGGGGACGTGATTTTCTGGATCTGTTCAGGCCACCCTTCGGAATGGAACCTTGCAATTAATGAAGGGAGAGGGCCTCGTTGGCGCGAGTACAAGCTATCGCTTACCGACTTTCTCATTCAATTGATCTCTCGAAAGCTGATCGTCGACATTTTCCCACACGATTTTCCATCAGATGAACCCGTATTCTGTCAATACAAGGTTGCCTCGAGGTAATCGGATGTGCGCGATGTTGCGGATCAGGCAGGGCCACCTATTGCGGGGTCGTCACGTGCCGTGGCGACCCCGGGCCAGGAGAGGCAAGTGCATCAGACTTGTTCCGGGCCTGGCCGTATTCTGCAGGGCCGGGCTGAGTTTCGGTTCCATCCTGGGCTCGACGTCGAATTCCCGCCAACGGCCCCACGGACCACGCCGCACGGTCATGGAGCGGACAATCCACTGGAAAATTGCGTTCGCTGGAGTTGACTGGATCGACCAAGGGCCTGGTGTGGAGCCGATGGGGGCATGGTGAAGGCTGGCCTGGCGCTTCGCTTTCATGGAGACTCGCTTCCGGTGGCGGGGAGTTGTGCGCTGTGGAGCGGGGTGGCCCCCTCATCCGCCCTTCGGGCACCTTCTCCCCCTCAGGGGAGAAGGACACGACGGATGCCAGCGCGCGAGCCGGGGTATGCTCTCGGATTGGGGGCGTACGGCGGTCACACGTCCTGCGGTTTGCCGAGGCGGTCCGGGTTTGTCGCTGCTGTTTTCCCTCAAAAAACTCCCGCCAATCTCATCTGTTCCTGTTTCCCGCTTCCCGGTAGACTCCCCCCCTTCCGGTTCGACAGGGATGGTGCGCTTGCGATGGATCGCCTGCACGTTGACACAGTGATTTTTGGGGGTGGGGTGACAGGGTTGTGGACCCTGGACGCCGTCCGCCGGTCTGGCCGTTCGGCCCTGCTGGTCGAAGGGCATCGCCTGGGGGCTGGGCAGACCATCTCGTCGCAGGGCATTCTGCACAGCGGCCTGAAGTATTCGCTGGCTGGGGTGCTGACCGGGGCGGCCCGGGAGGCGCGTGAAATGCCGCAGTTGTGGCGGCGTTGTCTCTTGGGAGAAGCCCAGCCCGATTTGCGCCGGGTAACCGTCTCGGCCGAGGCGTTCCATTTGTGGGGGACCCAAAGCGCCGCCTCGAAACTGGGGCTGTTTGGGGCCCAGCTGGGGCTGCAGGTGACGCCGCGAACCGTCCCCCGCAGCGAGTATCCCACCGTGTTGCAGAGTTGCCCCGGCTCGGTGTACCGCGTCGATGAGCAAGTGCTGGCTCCCCGGTCGCTGGTGGCCGCGTTGGCCGCCCCCCACCAGGAAGTGATGCTGCAGCTCGATCCGGCGACCGAGGTCGAATTTGTGCTCAAGGCGGCGGGGCAGGTGCGGCAGATTCGCCTGCACTCGGCCCGGTTTGGACGAACTCTTGAGGTGGAGCCGCAAGCCGTGGTGTTGACCGCCGGCAAGGGGAATGCCCTGCTGCGGACCCGGCTGGGGCTCGACGCCCGGGCGATGCAACTGCGGCCGCTGCATTACGTGCTGGTCCGGGGGGAACTGCCCGAATTCCACGGACACTGCATCGACTTTTCGAAGACTCGTGTCTCGATCACCTCGGCCCGTGACGCGCAGGGGCGGATGGTGTGGCAGATTGGTGGGCAGATCTCGGAAGATGGCGTGCAGCTCGACCCCGAGACCCTGATCGAACGGACCCGGCTGGAATTGGCCGAGGTCTTGCCTGGGCTGGAACTGGCCGGGACCGAATGGACCACCTGCCGCATCGACCGGGCGGAAGGGGCGACCTTGGGTGGATCGCGTCCCGATTCGTACCGGCTGCTGCAGGAAGGGAACGTGCTGACGGCGTGGCCGACGAAGCTGGTGTTGGCCCCCCAGGTGGCCCAGGCGGTGTGTGCCGCGTTGCCGCCGGCGACGGTCAGCCCGCTGCAGCCCCTGCTCGATGCCTTGGCCGCCTGGCCCCGCCCGCCTGTCGCCCAGCCCGCCTGGGAAGAATTGCGGCGTTGGGTGCCGGTTCCCGCGATTCCCCGGCGGCACGCGGCATGACCGCCGCGTGGCTTCCCCGCAGAGTGTTGGGGGCGACCGGTCAGTCGGTCAGCGTGGTCGGTTTTGGCGCGTTCAAGATTGGCCGGAACCAGGGGATCAAGTACGCCCAGGGGTACGAACTGCCCGATGAATCGACCGTGGCCCGGCTGCTCGATGGCGTGTTGGAACTGGGAATCAACCACATCGACACCGCCCCCGCCTATGGGCTGAGCGAAGAGCGGGTGGGCCGTTGCCTGGGTCGGCGGCGGGACGAATTCTTCCTGTCGACCAAGGTGGGGGAGGAATTCGAGAACGGCGTCTCGGAATACCGGTTTGATGAGGAATCGGTCCGGAACAGTGTGCAGCGCAGTCTGCGCCGGCTGCAGACCGACCGGCTCGATCTGGTGCTGGTGCATGCCCCGGGAAATGATCTCGACGTACTGCGGCAGACGCCGGTGGTCGAGACACTGCAGCAGCTACGGCAGGCGGGTGACGTGCGGTGGATCGGATTTTCGGGGAAGACGGTGGCGGCCGCCGAAGCGGCGCTCGACTGGGCCCAGGTGCTGATGGTCGAGTATCACTGCGATGACCGGTCTCACCAGCAGGTGATTGCCGAGGCCGAGCGCCGCGGCGTGGGTGTGGTGGTGAAAAAAGGGTTGGCGTCGGGGCGGCTGCCGGCCGCGGAGGCGATTCCCTTTGTGCTGCGGACCCCGGGGGTGACCAATCTGGTGATTGGCGGGCTCTCGCTGGAGCACCTGGCAGAAAACGTCGCCATCGCCTCACGGGCACTGCACGGCTGATCGCCCCGCCGCCAGTGAGTCGAATGACCCAGCGTCGAATGACCGACACGGAATGCCCCGGACGCTGGCCGACGCACCGTGTCGTGACTGGCCGCACTGGTGCGGTCAGGCAACCAGCGGCCGGCCGGGCAGCCCGGTACGATCAGGTGCCGCCGGTGGCGCTCGAGGCCTCGATCACGTTGAGTTCGTTCCGTTCGGGGAAGAACTCGAAACGCTTGGCCTTCTGCACGGCGGGTTGCGATGCTCCGGGCTGGCTTTCGCGTGACAGTTCGGCATCGCGCCGGCCGTCCCCCGCGAGGACATACATCCCCTTCGATTGGTCGAAGCTGACGGAATAGGCGAGGGCCGAGAAGTAGCCCTCTTTCATTCGGCCTTCGATTTCGCAATTGCCCCGCCCCAGCACGGTGACATGTTCGGACTTGTCGCGCGGGGCGACCACCTGGGTGACGGTGAGTTCTTCGCACCGCAGGCTGCCGGCCTGCTCGGGGAGCCGGTCGATCTCGAGCTGCTCGGTGGGGGTATTGACGGGTCCGTAAACGACCCGTACACGGTCGAAGAATTGGCTGCGGCGTTTCTCGGCGTTTCCCTTCATGCGTCCCGAGTAGGTGACCTGGGTGAAGTTCCAGGGGCTGTTTCCCTGGGCGATGGGATTGCGGCTGCCAGCGCCGGGCCGTCCCTTTTTCTCGGGACGGTTGGTATTGCGGGTCCAGAAGGTGAGGATTCCCGGACCGTTGCTGCTCAGGTCGCCGGTCGCCTGTTCGAACTGGAATTCCTGACCGGTGGCGAGGCGCACACTTTGCAGCTTGTTGTCCTGATACTCGGCACTCTTGATGTTGACCCGGTCGCGGCAGAGGACGGTTTCGAGTTCGGGCTCGCGCTCGGCGTTGTCTTCGATGAACGACACCCGACGGGTCAGCCGGACCTGCATTTCTTCGCACGCGAGTTCGGTGCCGTTGAGTTGGGTCTTGACCCCGGAGAAGAAGCGGGCGGTCTGGCCGTCGAATTCCATCTTCTCCTGCCAGAAGATGTCGACCAATTGCGAGTCGGGGAGCTTCTTGCCGTCGATGCCATTGCGGACCGGCATGCGCAGCACCCCCTTCCCCTGGATGGCCGCCTGGTTGGCGCCGCGGTCGAAGCGGATGTCGTCTCCTTCGAGTTGCAGGCCACGGTCGTGCACGTGCGCCGGTTTCCCCTGAACCCGCAGCACCTGCCTTTCTTCGGTGTAGTTCCAGACCTGCAGTTGGTCTCCCTTCACGTCGAGGGGAATCTGACCCGGCCCGTGATTTTGCGTGACGTGCACATGACCTTCCGTCCGGATCCGTTCGACCTCGGCATCGTCGGCGTCGAGCAGCATCTGCACCCGGATCACGTCGGCCGAAACCAGAATCGGCGACTGGACCTTGCCCGAACCGTTGCCACTCCCCTTGCCTGAGTCGGAGGGTTGGTCTGCGGACGACTCCAGCGCGACAGGGTTGTCGACTGGCTGGTCGGCGACGGGGGGCCGGGGCGGGGATGCAATTGGATCCCGCCGGATGGATCCGGGAGGAGGGGCCGGCTTGATTCCTGCCGGAAGCGGGCGGTTGTTGTTGGCGGCGGCCTGCACTCCGGGAGCCTGGATGACGGGCGCCTGGTCGGTGTCGCGGAGCGCCACACGACGGAGCGGGGAATTCGCCAGGGGGGCGGCGCGGGGGGACAGTTGGGTGACGTCGGGCTCGAGCGATTCGGGGCCGGCGGGGGGCGGACCGAGACGGCCCGGCTGGAACCAGATTTCGAGCCGTTCTGTGGCTCCCACGAGTTGAGGGCTCTTCAGTTCGACCTGGCGCAGCGCCAGCATGCGTTCGGGACGGGTGCGTCCGTCGTCGTTGAATTCACCCCGTCGGCGACGAGGTTGTGGCCCGTCGGAGGCAGCGGCTTCTTCCGAGAGCCAGATGCGGACCCGCTCGGCCAGCAGGCGCATGCCCCCCGGTCGGGTGAGCACAACCCGCTGCTGCAGGTCGATGGTGCTGCCGGGCTGGTCGGTGCGGGGTTCGAACCGCAGGTCTCCCTCCCACTTGGCGGCGAAATCGATGCGGGGGAGCGGCTCGTCTTCGCTCTTGGGAAGCCGCCCGGTGTAGCGGACCAGACGCCCGTTGCCCCGGCAATGCGCGGTCTCGACATCCCCCTCGCGATCGAGAGTGACGGCGATCTCGGTGGACTGCAGCCGGTGGTTCTTCTGTTCGACGCGGACGGGGCTGGTTCCCTTGAGGGTCACTTCGCGGGCCGGTTCGTCGTACGTGAGTTCCTGGAGGGTTGCCTTCAGTTCCGAGCGGTCGGAGGTGATGATGGTCTTGGGGCCCGAGGCCCGCAGCCAGCGGAATTTGAGGTTCGAAAAATCTCCTCCCGCCGGGCCGGTGCGGGATGCTGCGGACGGGGCGTTGGGAGCCGATACGCCGGTTTCTTCAGTGGGGGCCGCGTCGGCGGCGACCTGCGGATCGGGTTGATCGCGGACGAATTCGAGAGTGAGGGTGTCTGTGCTGAGGCGATCGGACTGGGTCTCGCTGGTCGGCTGGACAACCTCGACATTCTTGTGAAAGACCGCGACCTGCACCTCGAGCTTGTATTCGAAGTTGCCTGTGCAGCTGATGCTGACGGGAGCCCGCTGTTTGCCTGGCTTGGGGGTGGGAGTGGATTTGGCCTGGCGGCGGTCTTCGGCCCCGGGCTGGAGCTGCAGGTGGACACCGCTGACCAGCCGGAGGGTGCGGATGCCGGCGATGGCCGGTTTGTCTTCGTCGAGCTTCCCAACCTGGGGGATGAGATCGAGTTCGATTCCCTGGGCCCGGCCCCTGTGTCCTCCCCAGGTGAAGTCGATCTCGTGATCGCTCCAGGCGCGTTGTGACGCCTCTGAAAAGCTGAAATTGTGGGTGTTGGCGGCCAGTCCATTGGGGCCGCGAATGGCGACGGGACCCAGCAGCGAACCTCCCACCACCCGTCCGGGACGGGGGTTGCGGATGTCGAATTTCTCGGCGAATTCCAGCACGGCCGCATCGCAGACAATGGTCAGCGGCGGATCATCAGCGGGGGCGTCAGGAGCGCGGTAGACGATTGCGAAGGGCTCGAACCGCACCCGGTTCGAGTTCTCTTCTTTTTCCCAGTCTTCGGTGAAGATGTAGGCGTTGGAGCTGCGCAGGGCGTAGCGGGCCTGGGCGCTCCAGGGGGCGTGAGGGAGACTCTCGGCGGCCACGTCCAGCAGATCGCGCCGCTGCTGCGGCATGCTGCTGGGGGCGTTGTTCTCGGAGTCACTGGAGGAACCCTCCGATGTTCCCGACGGACGTGCCGAGTTGATTCCCGCCCGTGAGGCGGGGGGATTGACCAGCGGGCTCACGACGACGCCGTACCCCAGGCGCAGCGACAGCAGCAGGGCCATCGTCACAAGGGTGCGGGAGATCCGTTGGCTCACGGTGAAGTTGCTGTGGAGGTCAAGAGGGAGGGGGCGGTGGGACGCTGAAGCAGCCGATCAGTCGGCCCGTTGCTCGGGCATATAAGTGATGACATCGGTAATGTCGATCAGCCCGACGGGGCGTCCCAGCCCGTCGATCACCGGCAGTTCGCTGATGTGAAAGTCGGCGAGCAGCTTGCAGGCATCGGCGAGGGGCGCGTCGCACGAGATGGTCTTGGGGCGGTGGGTCATCACCTCGGTCAGCGGGCGGTCGAGTTGAGACTCGCGGCGCTGTTCGAGCAGGCGGGCGAGATCGCTGTCGGTGAAGATGCCGGCGAGGCGGCCGGCTTCGTCGACGGCCATGATGGCCCCCGTGCGGCGGCCGGCGCGCTGGTGCGAGACGAGGGCCTGACGCACAGTGTGTACCTGTGAGGCGATGCGCAATTGCTCGCCCTGCCGCATCAGATCGCTGACGGAACAGAGCCGGCGCCCCAGCGCCCCGGCGGGATGAACCTGGGCGAAGTCTTCGCGTGAGAAGCCGCGCTGGCGGCAGGTGACCAGGGCCAGCGCGTCTCCGACCGCCAGCATCACGCTGGTGCTGGTGGTGGGAGCGAGCCCGAACCACCCCGCTTCGGAGATCGACCCGGTGGCGAGCGGGGCGTCGGCCTGGCTGCCGAGGGTGCTGGTCTCACGGGCGGTAATGGCCACGATGGGAATTCGCTGCCGACGCACATGGGGCAGCATCCGGCAGAGCTCTTCGGTCTCACCGCTGTTGGAGAGCGCCAGCAAGACATCCCCCGGACGGAGGACCCCCAGATCGCCATGCACTGCTTCGGCGGGATGCAGGAACAGGGCGCGGGTCCCGGTGGAGGAGAGGGTGGCGGTGAGCTTGCGACCGATGAGACCCGCCTTCCCCATCCCGGTGACGACCACCGCCCCGGTGCAGTCGAGCAGCAACCGCACGGCATGGCAGAAGCGGTCGTCCAGCCGACGCGCGACGAGTTGCAGCGACTGTGCGGCCAACTGCAGGATCTCGCGGGCTTCGCGGAGTTGTTCGAAGCGCTCGGCCGGAACAATGCCCGCGATCGACACGTCTGCCGATGGCGAATCGGAAGCGGGTGAGCCAGCAGGCAGGGGGAGGGCACTCATGAGGTCATCCTTGACCAGCGGGGCAGAACGCGGTCGACAGCAGCCGGGGTCTCCGAAGCATCCCGCTTGGGAGAGACAGCCTGTCCCCACCGCGGCCCCAGTCGAGGGAGAGGGAGCGCGTGGCGCGGGGCAATCGCAAGGCGAGGAATCTAGTCTGGTTCTGGCAAAAGGGTCAATTGGGATCGGTGGGGCGTTCCCGCCCTCCCGCCAGCATCGAAGTCCCTGGGACCAGAAGACGATCCGAACTGAAGTGAGTTCATCGATCCCAAGGGGGGCGCGGCGTCTTGGGGAACGGCTGGGAGGTCGGGGGTCTGGGTCACGGGGGGGACAGGGGAAGCTCACAAGCAATCATCGTCTGGGGGCTGAAAGGGGCGGCCGAATTGTCGGGGGTGTTCCGGACCGGGGGCTTGGGAGGTTGGAGGAGGGCAGGGGGGTGGGGGGGGTTGCGTGTGAGATGATTGGCGGAATTGTGTCGCGGGGCGGCAGGACGGTATGATCAAACTGTGTTGATGCCTCTTTCTTTCCCCTGGAGATTGATCCATGTCGGACCAGGCCCGTGAGACTTCCGCTGCTTCCTCCCGCCGTGACTTTATGAAGGCTTCGTCGGCCGTGGCTGGCGGCGTTCTGGCTGGCAGCCTGGCGATGGCCCCCCGGGCTTACGCGGCCGGCAGCGATGTGCTGAAGGTGGGGTTGGTCGGTTGTGGTGGACGGGGAACCGGTGCGGCCGCCCAAGCATTGAATGCCGACCCAAACGTGCGGCTGGTGGCGATGGGAGACGCGTTTGCCGACCGTCTGGAGGGAAGTCTTGCGAGCCTCAAGGAAACGGGCCTGGGTGACAAGATCGCGGTCGACAGTGACCACAAGTTCGTGGGCTTCAATGCCTACAAGCAGGTGATTGACAGCGGTATCGACGTGGCGGTGCTGACCGCCCCGCCGCATTTCCGCCCCGCCCATCTCGCCTACGCGGTCGAGAAGGGAAAGCACGTCTTCGCCGAGAAGCCCGTGGCGGTTGACGCCCCGGGCGTGCGGCAGGTCTTTGCCGTCAGCAACCTCGCGAAAGAGAAGAAGCTCTGTCTCGTCTCGGGACTGTGCTGGCGGTACGACTACGGCATGCGGGCGACCTTCGACCAGATTCGTTCGGGGGCGGTGGGAGACATCACCGCGATCCAGGCGACCTACCACACTTCGACGCTGAAGAAGTTTCCCCGCCAGCCTGGCTGGAGCGACATGGAGTTCCAGCTGCGGAACTGGCAGCACATGGTGTGGCTGGGGGGCGATCACAACGTCGAGCAGCACATCCACAGTCTCGACAAGGTGGCCTGGGCGATGGGGGATGAACCTCCCGTGCAGTGCACCGGCAGCGGCGGCCGGCAGGCCCGGACCGGCGCGGAATCGGGCAATGCCTATGACCACTTCAGCGTGGTGTACGAGTACGCCAACGGAGTGAAGGCGTTCACCTCGTGCCGGCAGATCGACGGCTGCTCGAATGACGTCTCGGACCACGTGTTTGGCACCAAGGGAACCTGCGATATCTTCGCCCACTCGGTCAAGGTGGGGGGGAAGACGGCGTGGAAGTTCAAGGGTCAAAAGGGAGACATGTACCAGACCGAGCACAACGAGCTCTTCGCCGCCATCCGCAAGGGTGAGCCGATCAACAACGGCGACTACATGACCAAGAGCACCCTGATGGCCATCATGGGACGCATGTCGGCCTACACCGGAAAGACGATTACCTGGGAACAGGCGCTGAATTCGAAGGAGAACCTCACTCCCGCGAGCTACGACTGGACCAAGCTGCCCGAACCGGTTGTGGCGGTGCCCGGCGTGACCCAGTTCGTCTGAGCGGTCTGCCGGCAGGTTCCGGAACGGATTTGAACGCAGCCCGGTCTGGCATCCGCCAGACCGGGCTGTTTGCATTCTGTGACCAACATGACGGACCGCCTGTCTTGTGTAAGCGGGACGACCGTGCAGTTCGTCTTTTCGGACGGGGGGGGATGTCCTATTCTTCGCCCCCCTTGTTCGGGAGGAAGATCATGGATGGTCGTACGGCGCGGATGGTGGTTGGTGTTCGGAGACTGTTCCCCGGCCTCTTGGGGCTGGTGGCCGGGGCCGGTCTGCTCTGGGGAATGGCATCCGCACGGGGTGATGACAACGAAGCCGGCCCGGCCAAACCGCCGACTGTCGAACGGGAGGAATCGCACTCGCCGCGGGAAAGTGACCGAGACGACGCGGGCGAGTTGACCAGCGTGCGGGAGTCCGACGTGAAGGCCCGCATGTCCCGGGTCGAGGCGAACCCCGAATTGTCGTCCGAGACCAAGGCGACGGTGCTCGAGCTTTATAAATCGGCTCTCGATGCGCTGGGGGAGGGGACAGAGTTCAGCACTCGCCGCGCGCGCCTGGTAGAGATGGCGCACACCGCCGATCAAGACCTGGCGCAAGTCAGCCAGCGGCGCGACAGTCCCCGTCCCCCCGCCGCCTCGCAGGTGCAACCAAACGCCAGCCTGGCGGAATTGCAGGAGGGGCTGAGCGTGGCCGAGGCCACGCTGGAGGAATGGCGCGAGAAGCTGGCCGAGGCGGAGGGAGAGGTTTCGCGCCGGGCCACGCGGCGCCTCGAGATTATCGATCGCCAGCCGGTGGTGCGGCAGAAACTGCGTGCGCTGGAGGAAGAAATCGATCGCGGACCGGGTGAAACCGATTCGGAAGACGAGGCCGAGGCGCGGCAGATGTTGCTCCGTGCACGTCAGCAGGCGGCGGAGGCTGAACGGGAACTGCTGCGGCAGGAGTTGGTGACTTACGAACTGACGTCGGGGCTGTTGTCCGCCCGGCGCGACTTGGCGGCACTGGAAATCGAGCAATCGCGGGGAGTGGTGACCGCCTGGGAAGAGGAATTGAATGAGCGGCGGCGGGACGAGGTGGCTTATCAGGCGCAACTGGCCGCGCTGGCGGTCGAGCGCGCCCCGGCCGCGCTTCGCCCGCTGGCCGAACGCAACCGGGAATTGGCCGAGTCGCGAGTGGTGCTGGTCACTCGGGCCGAGCAGGCGGCAGAGGAGCTGGAGCAGATCGAGACCCAGGCCAGCGAGCTGGCGGAAGAATCGGACCAGGTGACCCGCAGGGCGCGGCGGGCAGGGTTCACTGAGACCGTGGCGGTAGTGTTGCGGCGGCGTCGCGAGAGCCTTCCGACGCCCGCGGAGTTGGCGGAACGCTCTGGGGAAAGGCAACAGGAAACGGCCCAGATCAGCCTGCAACTGGCCGAGTTGGAGGATGAGCGGAAAGGGTTGTCTGACCTGGGAGCGGCAGTGGTTCGGGAGGGGCGCGTTTTGCTTCCCGGCGGGAGGGAACCGGGGGCCGAACAGGCCGATGAGATCCGGGCCCTGTTGAAGGCGCGCCGTGGGGCCCTCGACACGCTGATCGACGACACCTCCCGCTACCTCGAAACCCTGATGGGACTAGAGACGGCCGAGCGGGAATTGCTGCGCCAGACCGAGTTGTATTCCCGCTTCTGCGATGAGCATGTGTTGTGGATTCGCAGCATGAGCTGGCCGGGTGCCGGCGAAATGGGACGAATCGGACAGGGATTGCGGGAACTGGTTCGGCCGTCCTTCTGGCAGACCCTGGCGATGGGCCTGGTGAACGATCTGATGCGGCGCCCGGCTGTCCCTTTGTGTCTGGGGTTGTTTGTGGCGGGCTGTGGGCTGGCTGCCCCCTGGGTCGAGACTCTGCTGAAACGGCTGACCGCGGCCGACTCGCAGGGCTCGGCCGATGCCTCGATGTTAAGTCTCGGCTCGTTATTGTTCAGTGTCGCACCCATTCCATTGGTCTTGTTGTTCCTGGGTTCGCGGATTGGTGCCTTGGGAATGGATGAGGTGACGGCGGCCGGGGGGCGGGCGCTTCAGACAGTGGCGCTGTTGCTGTTCCCCCTGCGGATGATTCGCCATGGGGCCCGGCTGCAGCGGCTGGCACCGGGGGTGTTGTCGGTGGCGGCGGGAGAGGTGGCTGGATGGCGCAGGTTCGCCCGCAGCGCCTCATGGTGGGGGCTCCCTCTGTTGGCGATCACTCTGTGGGGGATCTACGTCGCAGGAGACGCCGCCCGGGGCGCCGTCAGCCGGGCCGCCTTCCTGATGCTGCAAGGGGTCTTATGGTGGGCGCTCTGGCAACTGTTGCCGGACGAACGAGTCGAGACCCCGTCGGTGACCGAAGAGTCGGAGGATGTGAACGCGGCGCATGACGGAGCCGCGGCGGCAGTCGCCCGCGACCGGTTCTGGCGCGGCGCCTGGCGGATGCTGTGTCTGGCTGTTCCCGCGGTGTTCGGAGGATTGTCCGTCGCGGGCTATCACTTTACGGCGGTTCAGTTGGAATTGCGGTTATTGGGCCTCGTGGGATTATGGGGAGCCATCGACCTGGTGCGGCAGTTGGTGGGAGGCTGGTGGCTCCCCCGGATGAGACCAATCTCGCAATCGCGCCTGCCGCGATTGGGCAAGGGAGCGTCGTCGCAATCCGGCGCTGCACCAAATGACAATGAAGCCATGCCTGTCGCGGAAAGTCACCTGGTGCAATGGCAGGACCTGCTGTGGATGGCTTCGATGGGAGCTTTCACTCTGGGGTGCTGGACGATCTGCCGACAGCTCTTGCCGGCTCTGCGAATCCTCGAGGCAGTCGAATTGTGGCCGCATCCCTTCCGCATTCTTGATAACGCTACGGAAGAGCCGACGGTGGGGCTGATCACCCTGGCCGGGCTGTGTGTGGCCGCGGTGATTGCGGGAGTGACCTGGTTCTGCGAGCGAACGCTGCCCGAGTTGCTGGACGTGTTGGTGCTCTCGCGGACGCGGCTCGATCCGGGGGCCCGCTATGCCATTGCGACCGTCTGTCGGTACGCCGTGCTGATGCTGGGGACCCTGGCCACCTTCCAGCAGTTGGGAATCGGCTGGGCGCAGTTGAACTGGTTGGTGGCAGCGATGACGGTGGGGCTGGGATTTGGCCTGCAGGAGATCTTCGCCAACTTCATCTCGGGTCTGATCCTGCTGATCGAACGTCCCGTCCGGATCGGGGATATTGTCTCGATTGGCGATGTGACCGGCAGTGTCACCCGGATCCGGATGCGGGCCACCACCATCACCGATGGTGATCTGCGCGAACTGATCGTTCCCAACAAGGAGCTGATTACCGGCCGGGTTATCAACTGGACGCTGACGAACACCCTGTCGCGGCTTACGATCAAGGTCCGGGCAGCGGTGGGGACCGATCCCGATCTCGCCCGCGCGTTGCTGCTGGGTGTGGCCCAGAAGCATCGCTTGGTGTTGAAACAGCCCGCTCCTTCCGCCCAGTTCGAGGAATTCGCCGAGAACTCGCTGGTGTTCTCTTTGCGGGTCTGTGTGGGAAACTGTGATGTGGTCTCCGCCGTGCGGCATGAATTGCTGACGATGATCAAGCGGGAATTCCAGGAGGCTGGTATTGTGACCAGCGTTCAGCCCGCCAAAACCGGAACCTTCAGTGTTCCCGTGACCGGAACGCCAGGGGCTGCAACGGTGACGCTGTCCACTCCGGTTGTGGAATCGGCGCGGTCGTCGGAGGCGGTGCCGAAACCGCATTTTTCCGGTACTCTCAGCGGCAGCTCCACAACTGGAAATCCTTCGGCGTCTCACTGAGTGCGTCGTGTGGGGCCAGTCGGTGAACATCACACCGAGTCCGCGGTTCTGAGGGCGAGTCCAGACGGGCGAATTGATGCACCAGATCGACCTGATTCTGACCATCACCGGCGGGATCACGGCTGCGGCCGCGTTGGGTTACATCGCGTTGCGGCTGAAGATTTCCCCGCTTGTGGGCTACCTGCTGGCGGGGGTGGTGGTGGGCCCCCATACACCCGGGTTTGTCGCCGATCACACCCTGGCTGAGCAACTGGCTGAGATCGGAGTGGTCCTGCTGATGTTTGGGGTGGGGCTGCAGTTTCATGTCGAGGAACTGGTGGCAGTGCGGCGGCTGGCGGTTCCTGGAGCGGTGCTGCAGAGTCTTGTGGCGACCGTGCTGGGCCTGATCCTCGGCTGCAGCCTGGGGTGGGGCTGGCAGGGGGGACTGGTGTTTGGACTGGCCCTCTCGGTGGCGAGTACGGTGGTGCTGACGCGGGTGCTGTCGGACCGGGGGGAGTTGCACACCCGCGTGGGCCGGATCGCCGTAGGCTGGCTTGTAGTGGAGGACATCTTCACGGTGATCGTGCTGGTCCTGCTGCCTGAACTGCTGGGGGCCGAGCGACCGGGCGGACTGGCCCTGCTGGGGACGGTGGTGCTGGTGCTGCTGAAGATCGCAGTCCTCGTGGCGGTCACCCTGATCGGGGGCCGACGAGTCATTCCCTGGCTGCTCGAAAAGGTGGCCGCGACCCGCTCGCGTGAGCTGTTTACGCTGACGGTGTTGGTGGTGGCGCTGGGAGTGGCCGTGCTGGCGGCAAAAGGCTTCTCGGTCTCGATGGCGCTGGGGGCCTTCCTGGCGGGCATGGTGGTGGGGCGGTCCGAATTCAGCCTGCGGGCCGCGGTGGAGGCACTCCCGATGCGCGACGCCTTCGCCGTGCTGTTCTTCGTCTCGGCGGGGATGCTGTTTGATCCGGCGCGGGTCTGGGAGTCTCCTGTGACGCTGCTGTCGACGGCGATAATCGTGCTGCTGGCGAAGCCCCTCGCCGCCCTGTTGGTACTGAGGTGGTTGGGACAATCGCCAAGGGTTGGACTGCCGGTGGGAATGGCCCTGGGGCAAATTGGGGAGTTCTCGTTCATTCTGGCTGGGGTGGGACGCACCCTGAATGTGCTGCCCGAAGTGGCCCATCAGTCACTCGTGGCGGTGGCGATGCTCTCGATGGCGATCAATCCCTGGATGATGAATTTCGCGGGTATGCTGGCGCGGCGCTATCGAGGAGAGGAAGTTCAGCCCCAGGAACAATCGACTCTGGTGGACCTGGCGGGACTTCCGCAGTCGGAAGAACGGACGATCGTGGTCGGGTACGGTCCGGTGGGGAGTTCGATCGTCCGGCTGCTGCGCGCGAACGGAGTTGAATCGATCGTCATCGAGTTCAATCTCGCGACCGTCCGCGCGCTTCAGCAAGAGGGATTGCGGGCAGTCTATGGCGATGCCCGGCAGCCAGGAGTTCTCGAGGCGGCAGGCATCAGTGGCGTCCGCAATCTGATTTTGAGTGCCCGTCACGTCGAGGGACTGGCGGACATTGTGCGTCGGGCGCGGGAATTGAATCCCCAACTGCGGGTACTGGCCCGCGGCGACTATGTGAGTGATGGTCCGATCCTGCGGGCCGCGGGCGCGAGCCGCGTTGTGACCGACGAGTGCGAGGTGGCCCTGGGGTTTCTGGAATTGATTTTGCGGCACCTGGGGGCGACCGCGGAACAGGTCGACCGCGAGCGCGACAAGCTGCGCTCGGAATTGCAGGGTTTGCCGTCGAGCCGCGGTTCGTAGTGTCCGCTGACTCAGGACAGCCCGCGAACTGGCGATCAGGTGGGGGTGATGCGGTGGGTGGGAACCGGGCGGCCGGGGCGAAAACTCTGAAGCGTCTCAATCCGGTGTGTCAGGGTGAGAGCTTCGGCGGCGGCGGCGACCTCGTCCCGGACCATCTGGGCGAGCAGTTCGGGATCGATCGCCACCCGGGCATTCACCACGACGTGGGCCTGCTTCACCTGACAATTGGAGGGAAGTGACAACTCGGGAGGAGTGAAACTGCTGACCAGGTTGGCCACCCCATAGAACCCTTCCCAGAGCCCGATGGACTTGAGGTGGGCTGTTTCGGCTCCCACGGCGTCGAACCTCCGGCGGAGGCGGTCGATCAGGTCGACCAACAAGGTGTCGAGCGGAAACTCGCGGGAAGAATCGACCACCACCTGGCTGTTGAGCCAACCGAGTTCGGCCTCTCCCTCGGCATACACGTCGTAGTCGAGTTCCATGACCCGCTGGCCGAAGGCGCCACGCTGATCGAGGAAATCGCAGAGTTGGTCGAAACCGGCCCCCGTGCGGGCCGCGATGCGCACAATGGGACGGCCCGGAAACTGTTCCTGGAGCAGGGTGGTCAACTCTGTCACCTGTTCTGCCGTCAGTTCGTCCAGGCGATTGATAATCAGGAAGTCGGCCTCTTCGAGCTGCTTGCGGAAGATGTACTCGGCCTTGGGCGAGAACCCCCCCCGACCGGAATTACTGAGGATCCGCAGGCCGTGGCTGGGCTTGAGAATCACTCCGTAAGGAGCCACATCGAGCGGCTGTTGGTACACCTGTACCAGCGGGCGAATGACCGTGGCGACCAGATCGGTACAGCTGCCGACCGGTTCGGCCAGGATGATCTCGGGACGCTCTTCGCTTCCAAGTTGCTCGACGGTGGAAGTCAATTCATTGAAGTTGCAGCAGAAGCAGGCACCAGCCACTTCCCCCACCTCGAAACCCTGGGAGCGGAGCGTGTGGGTGTCGACCAGGTCGGTGGTTTGATCGTTCGTGACAATCCCCACCCGTTTTCCCTGGGCCATGTAGTGGCGGGCGAGACGGCCCACCGTGGTCGTCTTCCCGGCACCAAGAAAACCGCCGATCATGAGGTAGCGCGGAGTCATGCAATCTGTGTCACAGGAGGCTTTCTTGCGGGACCAGCCCGCTTGAGTTGCAGTGCAATCAACACGCCCGACACTCTAAGAAACGTCAGAATGAGATTCAACAAGGTTGCTGGAAAGAAAACAACACCTCGCAGCGCCCGAGATGATAGACTGTATGATCTGTTGGTGGGGGCCTCACTTCCCATTTGGTGCAGGCGAGGTTGCAATGGAACGTGTTCATGGTCGGCGACAGTTTTTGTCGGTGTTGGGACGGGGCTTGCTCGTGGCCGGGGTTGGGGGGCCTGCGGCTGCCGAACTGGGGCTGATCCCCGTGGGTTCCGCCGGGGGGGCAGAAGACGTGCCCCGGCTGAGCTTCGGTCCTTTGGAACCGCTGGCGGGGCTGTTGGCCGAGACCCCTCCCGAGCAACTGCTGTCAAGGGTCGTGCCACTGCTGCGCGCTGGAACCAGCCTGCGGGAACTGGTCGGGGCGGCGGCGCTGGCGAATGCCCGAGCCTGCGGCGGGGAAGACTATGTGGGATTTCATACCTTCATGGCGCTGGCGCCGGCACTGCAGATGGCGGGAGAACTGCCGACCGAGCGGCGCGCCTTGCCCGTTCTGAAGGTGCTGCACCGGAATGCCCGCTGTCTGCATGATCCGTCACGGGCAGGGACCTCGGAAGCACTCGCACCAGTTTCGGCCGCAGCGGACGCGACCGGCCCAGCTACGGCCGAGCAGTTGCGTGAGGCGGTTCGGGCCCGCGATTTGCCCCGGGGGGAGCAGGTGTTCGCCCAACTTTCGCAAGGGAACGCGGAGAGTGCCTGGAACGCCCTGCTGCCGACGGTCTGTGACGGGACCGATGTGCACCGGATTGTGTTGGCCCATCGTGCCTGGGACATGCTCTCGCTGGTGGGGCCGGAACACGCCAGCACTCTGCTACGGCAATCGCTACATTACTGTTGGAAGCATGAAGAACACTCGGCCCGGCGGTATTCGGCGCTGCGCGAGCTGTTGCCAAAGTTGTTCGACCAGCACCAACTGGATTCTCCCTCCCAGGCCAGGGCCGCCATCGATGACGCCTGGCTCGATTCGGCCTGCCAGAGTTTGATGACCCTGAAGCCGGCTGATGCCGCCGGGCAGGTGGCTGAATGGCTTGCGGCAGGAATTGACCGGACCGCAATCTGTGACGCCCTGGCCCTGGCGGCCAATCAACTTGTGCTGCGGGATGAGGGGCGTCCCCGGGAGTGGACGCAGCCGCATAAACCGGTCGGCAGTGTGCATGGCGATTCGATTGGCGTGCATGCCTGCGACTCGGCCAATGCCTGGCGGCATGTGGCACTCTCGGCCAATCACCGCAATGCCTGTGCGAGCCTGATCCTGGCGGGATGGCACCTCGCCCTTGACTACCACGAAACAGGGCGCCCCTTCCTCAACTGGGAACCGCGTCCAGTCGAGGTGGTGCTGCGGGGTGTGACCATGACCGACCCGCAGCAGTTGCTGCAGGAACTCGACGGCGTAATTCGCGAAAAGGACCAGGAACGGGCGTGTGCGATCGTCCAGAAATATTGCGACCTGGGGCACGCGCACCGGGGTGTGCTGGATCTGCTGTTGAGGTACGCCATCAGCGAAGACGGGGCGCTGCATGCCGAGAAGTACTATCGGACCACCACCGATGAACTGGCCCGCGCTCGACCCCAGCACAAGGTGCGGCAACTGGTGGCGTTGGCCCGGGTGACCGCCAGCGAATACGGAACCCCGGCCCCCGGTTACGACGAGGCGTGCGGTTTGCTGAAGCTGTAGACTGCCGCCGGTGTCGTGCGAAAGCCAGCTCTGTCGACGTTCGGTGCGGCTGCACTGAGACCGGGCATGACAACGCCGTGCTGGTTCCACCATCGGGAGCCAGCGCGGCGTTATTTCTGAAAAGTGATCTCCGGGGAACCCCCTCCAGCGCTGTCATCAGGTTGGGGGGGCACTTTTGTTGCCGGATATCGACCAGCCGGGCCCAACTTTTCCTATCGGGCGATTTTGTAAAGCGCCTCATCGGTTCGCAGATACATCGCCCCATTCGAAAATGCGGGGGTAGCGAATGTTCGTCCGGGGACCTGGTTGGTCCCGAGGATTTCGAACTCGCGGGCCGGCTTGACCCAGGTGGCCAGTCCATTTTCGTTGAGGAACAGGATGCGCCCGTTGGCGTAAACCGGTGAGGCCGAGTAATTGTCTCCCAGCCGCTGGGTCCAGTAGACCTCGCCCGTTTTGGCATTCACGCACGACGCGATGCCATTGTCGGAAACGAAGTACAGATCGTCATCGACGAGGACCGGGGTGGGAGTGCTGGGCGCGCCCCGCTTCAGCCGCCAGGCGATGTGCGAGTCTGTAATGTCTCCCTTGCCGCCCAGGCGGACCGCCAGCAGTTCGGGATTGTCGTAGTCGTGGTTGTAGATGACGAGTCCATGAGCCACGGTCGGCTGGGGCACCACGGACCAGCCGGGGGCCAGCACCTTCCAGAGTTCTTCGCCGGTGTGAATGTCGTAGGCGGCACAATGGTCGGGGCCGGGAGCCAGCACCTGAATCTGCCCATCCACTTCGGCCACAGCGGCGGTGACGAATGAGTGATTGACTCGTCCGGTCACGGTCCGTTCGCGCTTCCAGACGATTTTGCCGGTTTCGGCATCGACGGCTGCCACGTAGGGTTGGCTGCTGCCATCGCAGGCAACTACCAGTTTGCCCGAATGGAGCACGGGGGTTCCCCCGCTGCCGTGCACCGGGGGGTAGACCAGTTCGGTGCAGAGCCACCGCAGGTCGCCCGTGTCGGCATGCAGCCTGGCCATGCCGAGAGTACCGAAGTGGACGAAGACGGCGTTTCCCTGCACAAGGGGGGTGGGGCTGGCATGACTGTTCTTCTTGTGGATCGCCGGGGCTTTGTCGACCGCGCGGACTTCCCGATCCCAGAGGACCCGACCGGTCTCCGCATCGAGCGCCAGCGCCCGCAGAGACAGCCCTTCACCCTGCGGAACGGCCGTGGTCAAGTAAACCTTGCCCTTCGCGACAGACGCCGAGGACCAGCCCAAGCCCGCGATGGGGGTCTTCCACACGACGTTCTGTGTCTCAGACCATTCGAGGGGCGTGGCGGGTCCGTCGGCATGGGCGTCGGCCCGTGGGCCGCGGAATTGGGGCCAGTCGCCTCCCAGCAAGGCGGCCACGACGGCGATCTTCAACAGCATGGCGAAACTTTCGAGGAAAGACCTTGAACGGCAGGGGGACCCAAGGGAGAGTCCCGGGCCTCAGGCAAGAGAGTGTGCGGGGGGGCAGGCCCGTGTGGGAACGTGTGTGTGTGTTTGACGGGGCGGCTACTGCTGCATCGCCATGGCGGCGTTCTTCACGCCCAGGGCCTCCTGCTGGGCGGACGACGAATCGAGATACTTGCGGAAGGCCACGTCATCGCGACGCGCACTGGCACCGCGGAAGACAAGTGCGAAGCTGCGCCGGTGCCGGGTGGATGAGGTGTTGGAGTCGGCCCGGTGGATCGTATTGCCATGGTGGATCAGCAGATCGTTGGGCTGCGCCAGGATCTTCAACTCGCGGGCCCGGTCGGCCTCGGAATAGTCGAAGATCCCCTGGGAAAATCCCAGTGTTCTGGTACGTCCGTGAGGTCGCAGCCCTTCGCGGTGCGAACCGGGAATATAACGCAGGCAGCCGTTCTCTTCGTCGACGGTGTCGAGGGCCAGCCACATGGTCAAGACCTGCGGCGGCTGGAGGCAGAAGTAGTAATTGTCCTGATGAGGCGGGGTGGGGTGATCGGTGGAGGGGGGCTTGTTGAACCACTCGGTCCCCTGGCAGGTGGCTGGCTCCCCCAGCAGCTCCTCGGCCAGATTCCTCCAGGCGGCATGCTGAAGGTACTCTGCGAAAAAGGGATCGTTCTCGATCCGCGACATCTGCTTGAGCGTTTCCGGTCGGGACCGGTCGTGATAGAAGGCATCTCCCTCGGGCAGATGGGGAACAACCTGGGTGATGTAGCGGTGCAGTTCGCGCTGTAACTCGGCGAAGTCGTCGGCTGAGAGAAACTGGCGGACGACGACATATCCCTCATTCTGGAATTCGGCTTGGCGGGACGCGTGTGAAGCGGCGGAGGCGGCCATGGACTTTGCGAAGGAAGCGGAGGGAACGGGCGGGTGGGGGATCGGTGGTTCCGAGATCGTGCGCGATTTTGACGGATGGGTCAACCGGGCGGGAGCGGAAGAGTTGCCAGATGAATGGTGCGCGCCCACGGCAGACGGGCGGCCTGACCTCCCGAGGGTGGACCCGGGGGAGGGAGTTGTCTGCGTTCGGGACCACCTGGATTCCAGTCGACGCGAGAGGGGGAACATTGTGTCGAGATTGCATGTCGGATGGACGAGACGTAAATTGCCGATCCTGTCTTGTGTTCACTTTCTTGCAGCCCTGAGGATGCGATGCCGATTCCGGCCGAGTTGAAGGATGTTCGTGACCTGTTCACCGCGACTGAGTATGGCTTGTTGGAGGCGAGCTACGTGGAGGCTCCCGCGGCCGATTTGAAGAAAAAGCTGACGCTGGCCCGGACGCTGCGTGACAAGTGGAAGGATCAATACACTCGCCAGAAGCGGGCGCGGCAGCAGTCGCGCGGAGGCCGTGCCGGGGCCGAAAATGACCGCAGCCATGCCAAGTCGGAACTGTTTGCCGAGGCGGTGCGGCGGTTCGAGGCGTTGTTGGCTGCCGCTCCGACCGCTTCCCCCGCGGCCGGCAAGGCGACCCGCAAGAAGGCGACCAAGGCAGGTCGCACCCGGGCCCACCGCCAGGAGCGGGTGACCACCCGCAAGACCCTGCGGCCGTTGACCACCCGTGCGACGGCGGCGAAGAAGGCGGCAGCTCCGGCTGCGGTCCCCGCGGCGGTACCGGCCGCTCCCGCCGCAGCCCCTGTGGCTGCCGCTAAGAAGACCGCTTCCCGTCGGCCCCCGAAGGGAATCAAGGCCCCCAAGGCCAAGGGAAAAGCCAAGGGAGCCAAGCCCGCCGTGGCCACCCCCTCGATCGGCCGCCTGGGAGTGGCCGTTCCCGGCCCCAAGAGCGCCGCCGCTTCGGCCAAGGCGAAGAAGACCGGTCTGAAACTGACCGGGCTGACCACCCGCACCCGGGGCCATGTCTCGGCGGCTGGGAAACGGGCCCAGGGGAAGAAAGACACCCGAGGCCGTCGCTAACAATTTCTGGGGATTTCCCGCCCGGTTGAGGAGCGGGATTCTCCGCCGAGTCGTCACACCCGACGGGTCTGATGGCTGAGACGAACAGACGCCGCAGGTCGGGACACCGGGCTGCGGCGTCTGTCTTGCGCGAATGGCGGATTGAGATTCAATTTGACCACTCGCGCAGTTGCCCCACGAGTTCGATCATCTGCTGTCGTTTTCGCTCGAACAGGGCGAACAGCGTGAGGATGGCCACTCCCGCGAAGATGACCGTCAGCCAGATCAGCCAGGTCTGGTGCAGGTGGAACGCCGCGTGCCACAATAGAGTCAACAGCGCCACCCCAAGGAAGGCGGTTCCCTGGAACAGGAAACTGCGAACCCGCAGCACCATTCCTGCCAGGACCCCCAACACCGACAAACCTGCCAGGACCACCGCCAGCCACGGTGCCTTGGCCAGCCCGTTGAGAAAGATCTCGATGGTCGAAGAGGTGTAGATGAGGGTGGATGAGAGATACCGCAGCGTGGATCGCTGGGTGGGGGTCAGCCGGTCGCGGTGAATCCATGAGGCGGCCAGCAGGCAGAGTGCGAAGGGAATGAACCACAGCTGCGGATGCTGCAGCAGGCGAAAGCCCTCGAGATGTTGCAATTGCAACCACAGCGATGCGTTGACGGCGACGACCGCCAGCAAGCCGAGGGCGACCGACTTCCGGCGGACGGACAGCACTCCGTAGAACAGCCCTCCCAGCAGCATCGACAGGGACGACTGTCCCGCGGAGGCATTCAGCCAGAATACAAGCAATGGAAGCAGGGGGAGCCACATTCCGGTGTTTTCGAGCGGTTCCGCGAGCACGGGCAGATTCCGTCTTCGGAAGACTTCCGAGAGACCGAGCCCCACGAACGCCAGGAACAGCAGGAAGAAAGGCCAGTACGCCTGAAAGAGTCCCGAGAACAGCCAGGGGAGCGACAGCCTCAGGTGCAGGAACAGCAGCGTCAGCAGTCCTTCCGAGGCATAGACCCAGAGAGTCTTCCGCGATTCGGCGAGTCGCAGTGGATCGCGGCCTGGAAGCAGGGTGGCCGCCAGGCACAGGCCGGCAAAGAGGACGAGGGCCCCGGCCACAATTGCGACGGCGATGTACTCCTCCCGGGTGCGGGCAGGGGACAGGACCGTCGCTTCGAGGCCCACGATCAGCAGCACCGTGGCCAGCCCGGTTCCCATCAGCCAGGGGAGGATTCTCTGGATGGCGCTGCTCCAGGTCGCGGAGAGTCGTGACCAGTGACTGACCAGCAGGGACAGGTTGAGGGCCAGCAGCAACAGGGCGGCCGCCTGGATCGAGAACCGGACCAGCAGCCAGTTGACCGGGAACCATGCCCAAGCCCAGAAGATACTGGCGAATGCTGCCCGCCGCAGCGCCCGTCCGTGCAGCCGGCCGTCATCGGAACTGCGGCACAGCAGTCCCAGAACGAGGATTGGCGCCCACGCTCCGCTTGCCATCTGCACCCGCCGCAGCGGTTCGATGGCTCCGGAGACCTCGGTCCAGACGGTTATGAAGGTGATGACCAGCACCAGTGTCGACACGAATTGCGTGGCACGTGCCAGCCAGCGGCGATTGGTGCCTGCTTCCCGGTGGAAAGGGATGATCCCCAACCACTCCGCCACGCGGTCACAATCATGCCGCCGCCACCACAGCAGATACGACAGGGCGGTGTAGCCCGCCAGCAGTTGCCCCTGGAATGTCAGCCGCCACCGCAGTTCGGGAGCCAGCACAAGAGGAATCGATGCGAAGAGCAACAGGCCCGACAGGTAAAGCGGGAGTAGTGTGACCTCCCGCTGACCATCACGCAGGCAGAGGGTCCAGATCACGATGAGGCCGATCAGGCTCCAGAGATGACTGGCGGGGACCACCGCACTCAAACCTCCCGCAAACGCGGCCAGGACGACCGTGAAGCTGAACCACGCCACACCCAGCCACCCCACGCCCCGTTGAAAACCAGGTCTTGGCAGCCACCCCGCGAGCGGCTCATGATCAGGTGGGGAGCTCGCCGTGGCAACATGGTCGAGCCACAGAGCGACCAGGGCGGTTGGAAGCAGCGACTGCCAGATGGAGTCGCCCCGTTCGACGATCCGCTGGAATTCCGAGATGCCCACGGTGGCCCCAGACAGCCAGCGGCTGATTTCCGCCAGCGGCAGCAGCAGGGCCGAACTCCACAGCCACCGCCGGTCGCGTGACCAAAGCACGTGCAACAGACCCACAGCGCCCAGACCACGCAGTTCCCAGGCGGTCCAACCGTTGGCTCCTCCGCGTCCGATCTCACTGAGAGTCAGGCCTAGCGCGAGGCAACCGAGAATCGCCACGCCGGGCAGGCGGGTCTGGGGAATCTCCCCGGTTTGGTCTGCGGCTCGCTGCCGCAGACCCACCTCCAGCAACCACAACCCGAAAGCCGCACCGACGAGGCAGAGTCTGAGCACCGGCCAGGCCGAGAGCCCCCCTGACAAGTCCCGCTGAGCGAGAGTGTGCGCCAGCAGCAGGGCTGCCGTTCCGCAGGCCAGAGTCCGCCAGATGTGTCCCGTGCGCAGTCCCCGCCATTCCAGCGGTGCGGCGAGCGCCAACAGGGCGAGAGCCCCCGAGACGATACCCGGCACGGAGGCAAATACTCCCTGCGCGGCAATACCTGAACGCAGCGCCGTCATCGAAGAGACCACCAGAATCTGGCTGATCACCCAGAGTGACATTCCCAGCACGCACTGGGTGACCAACAAGGGGGGGAACTGCTGCCGATTCCAGATCCGGGAACTGTCGGCCTCCCCCGGGATGATCGAGGTCGCGAAACCGAGCCGCCGACGGCCTCCCTGCCACCCGAGAGCCGCCAGGCTGGCCACCAGTGAATTCCAGAGGATCAATTCCAGCGACAGGGATTGGTCGAGAGGTCGACCGGCCCGCGCCGTGAGATAGGCCACGATGGAGGTGGCCGAGATCTGCAGCAGCAGCCCCGCTCCGAAGACGTACGACCCCTCGGCGAAACAGATTGCATGACCAATCAGGACCAGGGCCCAGACGATCAGTGGAACGGCATAGCCAGCTGCGACACCGATCTGATGGAAAAATGTTCCCGGTTCGGGACCCACCAGGGGATTGCCCCGCAACGCCCCGTTGAAGAGAAAGAGCACCACCGCCAGGAAGGGACCGACACCGAGGATCCAGGTGAGCCATGAGGCCAACGTGACGGGAGAGGAAAACCTCTGCACCAGCAGGGGGACCTTGGCTTCGGGATCGCGGCGATGGGACCACCGGGTCATCGCAACCAGAGAATACTGCAGCAGCAAACCGAGCAGGGCGGAGAAAAGAGCCAGCCATCCCGTGATTCCCAGCGACCTGCGCCAGGGGTCCCAGATGGCCGGTTGACGGGTCAGAAGAGCGCCCACCAGAAGGCCCATGGCGGCCAGGAGACACAGCATCACTCCCTGGCTGAAATTGGCCAGTTTCTGGCGATCAGGGCCGAGATCGGCCAGCCGCTGGGCCAGCCAGCCGCTGGATTCGGAGGTCTGCCGGGGACGGCTGATCCAGATGAGACTGGCGACGAGGGAGATCCACAGGGCGGCTCCCCAGCGCCAGGCCGAGGCGGTGGCGACGTCGGAATCCCAGTGGAATGCGACGAGGGGACAGATTGCGGCGAGAGCGAGACTTCCGCCCATGGTGGTCCGCACCGTCGGCCAATGCCACTGCCATCCGCCCCAGAGGGCCAGGACCAGAGCGAGCCAGATCCATGTTCCCCACCCGGCCGCAGCCGCATGAGGCGTCTGGGAAAATTCATAGGCCTCAATGGGAGGAACCACGCGGAACGGTTTGGTTGATGCGGGTTCTCCCCGATCCCGGGCCGCCTGCTGTGACACTTCGTGGGTCAGTCGAGCCTGTTCCACGATCTGGGGCGTGGCGAGGTTCAGGGCGACGTTGCGAGGGGTCAACTCGCGCTCTGTTCCAGGCAGGGCCGCGTAACCGGTCACCAGCAGCACTCCCAAAAGCGACAGGCTGGCCAGCAGGCGGTCGCCTGACACAGCGGGACGGGCGAAGAGGCTGTGGCAGACGACCGCTTCATCCTGATTCGCCGGCCGGGTGGAGCGGGCACGCAGGACCAACCAGCCCAGGGCCTGGATGCTGAGCAAAATTCCCAGCAGTTGCCAGGTCCGGGGATCGCGTCCCAGATGGGGGGCGGGATCGCTCCAGGGATGCGACTGCAGCCATTGTCTGGCACCCCCGAGGGACGCAGCCGCCAGCAGGAATTGAAAACCGCTAAAGATCGGCTGTGCCACTGTCTGGGTGCCGCGATGCATCCAGGAGAGGGCCAGCCACAGACCGGCACTCCACAGGATCTGCCACGCCAAGCCGCCCAGGGGGATGCGGAACCAGTGAAGAGCCACGTCGGCCATTGCCACCAGGGAGAGCACGATCCCCCCCAGTGTCAGCCAATTCGCCAGTCGGCTGGTGGTGACAAACGCGAGACCAGTCCACCGCTTGGTCCAACCACTGCCGATCACTGCCAGAAACAACGTGATCAGGCTGGTGGTCAACAGCGGAACTGCCGGGCGGGTGTATTGCACCCATCCCGGCCAGCGGAAACAGAGCCCCTGGGTACTGGCCAGTGTCAGCAGGATTATTCCTGCACTGGCCAGGCCAAAGACCATACCACTGGATGGATCCTGGGAGATCACGGGACGACTGTTGAGTGGAGAGTCCGGGGAAGTCGACGTCTTCGGCGTCGACTCATCAGGGAGCGGCGCAATTTGCTGCTCCACCACCACAGCAGCCAAGAGGGTCAGAAGACCGTACCCCAGGAGAGAGAATGTGGCCCCTCCCAGGTCTCCTGTCCGGCCGAAACCCAGAATCAGAATCGACAGGAGACTGAGGAGGGCGAGGGTGCCGGTCCCCATCAGCAGCCAGCGGGCATCGTCGGGGAAGCGACGTTGGCAGGAGGCTGCCCCCACCAGCGTGGTCAGTACGAGCGGGATCAGGGCATTTCCGAGGTAGGGGGCGAGGAGGGCCGCCTGCAGTTCCGCGGGGTTGCAGGACTGCCACATGAGCGGGCCGCGGAACATCCCCAACAGCAACAGCCAGGCGATGGTCACGCCTGGCAATGCGGCCAGCCAAAGGGCGGGGCGCCGTTGCCAAACGGCGACAGCCGCGAGGACGAGGGCACCGACCAAGGAGGTCAGCACCACCTGCCTGCTGAAAGGCCAGGCGAGGACCAGTCCCAGTCCGATGACCGCCATCGCCAGGAAACTGAGGGCGGTTGCCACGAGTGGCTCGAATGATGAGGGGGCGGACGATTCCCGCCGGCTGCGAAGCAGTCCCTGTGAGAGGCCGGGGAGCGCCAGCAGCGGCAGCAGGGGGGCCAGAGTGTGCCGCATCAGGGGTGTCTGCTCCGATCGGTAGACAAGCAGTCCGAGGGGAATCAGCACGGCGAGCGTGCTGGTGGCCAGAGACCACCATCCCCGCTCGACAGAGGCCGCGGGAACCGGCTCTGGGATTGACGGTACAGCGTCAGCCGGGGCGAGAGGGCCGGGGGGAACGAGAGCCAACCTGTGTGAACGCGCTCCCAAAATGTGCGCGGCAACGTAGGGGAGGGCGGGGAGCAGGCTCCAGGCGAGCGTGGCGACTTTCTCGGCACCGGAAACCTGCAGACGCCCCAGCACCAGACTGGCCAGGGAAGGGCCAAGGATTCCCAGTGTGAAGGCCAGCGGTTGCGAGGGGGCCAGAACGCGCCCAGCTCGCCAGCAGAGCCAACCAAACAGCGCTGTGGTGACCAGTTCCCCCGCAAGCGTCAGCCCATTGGTGGATGCTCCCTTGGAAAAGGCGGCAATTGCCAGAAAGTTGAGCGGCACCAGCAGGCTGCCGATGGCGTAGAAGGCCCGACTGGTCGAGGGAAGCTGCAACCGCTGACCCGCATAACGACCAACGGCGAACAGTGCCGCGGTAAATCCATTGAAGACCACGAACTTCAGGAACGGAGACTGGGCGATCTGGCTCCAGAAACTGATCACCAGTGCGATGGATCCACAGACGATGAGCAGGCCGCCGATCAGTTCTCCCCAGTTCAGGTTTCGCTGCTCCATGAAGGCGAGCAGCCAGTCGCGTTTCTTGGGGGCCGGAGGAACCGGAGGGATCGCTTTCGCGGGGCCCGTCTCAGGTTTGTCGAGCCAGATTGGTGCCGCCGCTTCCTGCGAATTGAGACTGCGTGTCGAAACCGGTAATGAGACCGGTCGAGCGGTGATAGGAGCCGGTTGTGCAGACGCCACCGGGGAAGTTTTCTGCGGCTCGGTGGGCCTAGGGGGGACTGGGAAGGAGGGGGATGTCGTGCTCGAGGTTGAGCCGGGCAAGGGGGCCGGTTGAAGCACCGTCGTGGCGGCGTCGAGGCCGATGGTCGCTGGGGGGACGGGAAGAGCGGTTGGTTGGTGGATCCCGCCTGGATTGGTGACGGAGAGCCGCTGCCGTTCCAGGCGTCCGAGTTCCTCCTGGATGGTCATCCGCAATTGCTGCGTCACGTCGGGGGAGAGCAACTGGCGTTTCGACAACAGTTCGAGATGCCGCTGGAGTTGCTGGATGACGCGCTGGGCCCGGGGAACCTCGGATTGGGGTCCCCAGCCGCACCGGAGACAGCGCGATTCATCGGAGGGAATGCGCAGACCACAATCCGGACAGGAATTGGCAGGGTTCGGTTTCTGGCTCGAACGCATCGTTCCAGAGACCACCCGGACCAGCATGGCGATGATGGAGACCATGATCATCATCACCAGGAGGGTCACCAGTTGGGTTGTCATGATCTGTTTCCCGAGGACAAAGAGTGGCGGGACTCCCTCCCGGGCTGGGTTGGGAAAGTCACCGGAGGACGTCGGTTCAGCGAAAACGGCGGGAGGGTCTTCGAAGCGGCCGGCCAGACGCTGGTTGCCCGGAAGGACCTGCGGGATGTGGTTGGGTGGCGAACGGAATTGCCAATTCGGATGTGCTGTGCCCGGGGTGAGAGCTTGAACCAGGCTTGGGGGGTCCCGGAATCAGTCACCCCTTGCGGATGGTTCGCTTCGCGACATACCAAATCCGGCGATCGGCGGTCATCGAGAAACTGGTTCATGGTTTCTCCCTTCGTTCCAGAGGAATCCAGACGTCGTGACCAGCGACCAGATTCCAATTGCAGCGAGAATTTCGAGGAAGACACTCCAGCCATAGGTTTCGATTCCCCGGCCGGCGAAGTAGTAAAACACGGCGGTCGTGGCGAAGCCGAGGGCGTCCAAAAGCGAGACCAGAAAACCGGAATGTCGTCCGCCAAACCGCATCGAGAAGATGCTGGCCGGAATGTAGTAGCAGGGGGAGAGGCACAGTCCAAGAACGAGGAACAGCAGGCTGGCCACGCTCCAGGAGGGGAGTCCAGCGGTTGTCGTGGGAGACAGTTGAGCCAACAGCAGCAGGCTGCCGGTCGCCACTGCCAGCAGCAGGGCGGTCACTCCCGCCATCCGCCGGTTGCCGAGCCGGTCAAACACATAACCTCCCGCCAGCACGGAAACGAGGCTGCCCAGTGGAAACGCCGAGGCGACCCGGCTGGCCTGGGGGGCGGTCAATTGCAGCTGATCCTGCAGGAACATGGGGGCCAGCAGCAGGAAATCCCACAGGATGGCCAACCCCATCAGACTGCCGGCGATTCCCCAGAAGCGGGGGTTGACCAGCATCCGGGGAAGGGCCGCCTGGATGGGGAGCTGGTCGAATGGACCAGTCGGCTGAGTTGGTCTATGCGGCGCGGGATCACGATCGGCGTCGGCGGCCGGTTCCTCAGGGCTCTCCCGCAGCAGCCAGCCATGGGCCAGGGCCACGACCACGCCGCCAGCGGCCGTCAGCCACAGCAGACTGCGCCAGGGAACGGTGGTCAGGAGGGATCCCAGCAGCAGCGTGGTGAACAGGGTGCCGACGCGCGAACTGGTGGCAAGCACACCCCACACGCGGCCGTACTGTTGGGGGGCGAACCAGTTGCCGATGATCTTGGTCATCGATGGCCAGCCCGCCGCCTGGGCCATGAGTGTGAGAAAGAGTGCGCCCTGCAAGGCCAGTAGCTGATGTGCCGAAGCGAACAATCCCACACCCGACGAAGCGACCAGCAGGGCCGCGGTGAGGGTCAAACGGCCACCGAACCGGTCGGCCGACCACCCACAGACGAACTTGCCCACCAGGGCTCCGAAGGTTCCCGCGGCGAGCACCTGGCTCCACTCGGCGAGGCCGATTCCCAGATGCGCGTCATCGCGAATGGCCGTCCCCACGACGGAGGGAATCATCCGCAGCACCATCGAAGTGGCATAGGCGAGATACAGAGTCGCAACGGTCTGGACCTGTGGCAACGTGCGGGTGGGAACGATGGGGGTTGGTGTTCGTTCCAGCGAGGGGGAAAACGTGCTCATGGCTGTATGGGTCCGCGTGATCTGTGGGAGTGGGAGCCTCAGGGCGGGGGCGATCAGGAAGCCGCGGCGCACAGTCGCGATTGTCCGGCACTGCGGGAGAGCAGTCCCGACAACGACTCCGTCAGTGATTGCAGCAATGGATCGCTGGACGCGGAACGGTCGCGTCGGGGATCAACCAGCAGCGGTTCGCCGACGTCGATGATCACCTGGCGCGGACCAGACACCGGGGTCTGACCAGTCAGCTGCTCCTCGAAGCGTTCAACGGTTTCGAGCAAGCGGTCGACAGTGGGGTGGGAGGCGACGTAACGGGCCGGGTAGAGGCTGAGTGCCTGGGCGAACTCGGCGATGCGCAGGTGTTCCCACCGGCGCCGCATCTCGGCTCCGGTCAGGTCGCCACCGATCATGTCGGGGACAATGACCCGCCGCAGGTCTTTGACCCGGGCGATCACCGATCCCGACGGGGTGGTCTGCAACCATTCCGCCTCCAGAGGCTGCAGCAGATGGTCGATGAGCGCGTCGAGCCGATCTTCCAGGGAGCCGGTCTGCGGGCTTCCCAGATGCTCGATTTCCTGCAGGGTCAGGAGAGCATCTCCGATCCGGGTGACCCGTTCGACCAGCGTCTTGCGGCGGGAGGGTTGCCAGCCCAGGCGGGATTCGAGGCCAGAGAGAATGGTCCCCACCGTCTCGCCAGCGTCTCCCTGGAAGAGATACCGGATGGCGATGGGCACGGTGTAGATTTGTCGCGGGGCGTGGACGGCGTTGATCTGGTCCCTGGCCACCCGTGCTGCCGCGGTACGGGCGATGAAAGAGACCCCTTCCTGCAAGGGTTGCAAATGGTCATTCGCCTGGCTGAGTGCTCCCTCGGGAAAGATGACGAGGGGACGTTCGGCCCGTGTCAGGATCTCGACCGAGGTCTGGATCGCCTGCTTGTCGATCCCCTCCCGGTAGACGCTGAACCCACCCATCCGGCGGAGTGCCCAGGCCAGCCAGCGGTTCCCCCGAAACAGATGCGAACTGGCCATGGTGTAAAACGGTTGATTGAGGACGGCCGAGAGCTTCTGCAGGACCAAGGCGTCGGTCATGCGGCAGTGATTGGGGGTCAGCAACAGACCGTGCCCGGCCTGTCGCAAGGTGTCGATCCGCTCGGCTCCCCGGACGTCGATGCGGGTGATGTGCTGACGGTATTTGAGCCAGGTCAGAACGGCGGGACGGAGTAGCCGGGGCCAGACAGTCCCTCGATGGGGAGGAACAAATTGGTACTTGCTGTCGACCACAATCAGAGGTGCCATCGTGTCTGTTCCTTCATCAAGAGAAGCCAGATCCGAGACTCAGGAGTGCAGGCCCTGTGCCAATTTGATTGGAGTTTTTGTAAGTGCATACGGATTCGATGTTTATGATTTTTTTGTGGATTCAGACTGAAGTGCTGGATAGGATGCGGTATCAGGAAATGTCTGGTGGACGGTCATTTTTTGTCAGCCGAGTGGCACGCATTCGGAAAACCGGGAGGGACGACATGCGACTGTTTGATGAGGGGGACCTGCCATTCGCGAAGGCGGTGGCCGAATTGAGTCATGCGAATCCGTTCTTGCCCGAGCGGATGGAATGGGAGCAGCGGGCTCTGGGAGCAGATTATGTGGAAGAGACGCTGGGTTATTGGGCCTACACTCCCGACCAGGTGGTGCGGCGGCGGGTGAATTTGTTGCGGCTGATTGAGCGGGCCCGGACTCTGGGGGAGTCGACGCGCGAGAAACTGCGGGTTGGCGAGACCGGGCAGGGGGGCCGTTGGGATGCCGGCGAGCTGCAGCTCTATGACGACCTCGTGGTTTACATCTTGTTCTATGAGATGTTTGACCTGTGGGGCCGTCGCGACTTTACGGTCCTGGAGCGGGAAACCTTGGACCGGGACGCGTGGAGGCGGTTTGCGCCGTTATTCGATTATTGGTTCGAACTGGGGAGCCATCCCTTTCCCACGCGGGCCCACAAAGTGGCGCTATTCGAACTGTTTCACCAGGTCTATCGTGCGTTCTTCAACATCTTCGAGTGCGTCATCGGGCAATCGGTTCCCGCCGCCGAATTGCGGGCGCGCATCTGGCAGTCCATCTTTTCCCACGATTTTCGGAGATATCGGCGGGGGCTGGCACCGACCATGCGCCAGGTGACCACCCTGATCACAGGGCCCAGCGGCAGCGGGAAAGAGCTGGTGGCCCAGGCGATTGGCACTTCGCAGGCGATCCCGTTCGATCTCCGGCAGGAACGATTCGCCGCGCAGCCCGCTGACAGTTATCACGCGATCAATATTTCGGCCTTCGCCCGCAATCTGGTCGAATCGGAACTGTTCGGACATGCGAAAGGGGCGTTCACCGACGCGTCGGGAAACCGCACGGGGTGGCTGGAGGCCTGCGGCGATCATGGCACGGTATTGCTGGATGAGATTGGGGAACTCGACGCCACCACCCAGGTGAAGTTGCTGCGGGTGTTGCAGAACCGCCAATACCAGAGATTGGGGGAGACCAAAATCCGCGAGTTCAAAGGGAAGGTAATTGCCGCAACCAATCGCGATCTGCGGCGGGAGATTGTGGCGGGACACTTTCGGGAAGATCTCTACTACCGGCTTTGTTCCGATGTGATCGAGACTCCTTCGCTCGCGTCGCAGGTGAGGGACAACCCCGATGTCCTGGAGCAACTGGTCCCCTATATTGTGGCCCGGATGGCTCCCGGAGAGACTCCGGCCTTGGCGGCCGAGGTTTTGGATTGGCTGCGGTCGAATCTGTCGGCCGACTATCCCTGGCCCGGCAACTTTCGCGAACTGGAACAGTGTGTCCGCAATGTGATGATCTGTGGGCGATACGTACCCAACCCACCACCCGCAATCCAGACTGGCGGTCCCGCGGGGGGAGATTTGGCGAACAACGGTGTGTCGGCCGAAGTGGCCGTTCTGGCGCTGCAGATCGAGCGGCAGGATCTGACGGCTGAAGAGCTTCTTCAAGCCTACTGCCGGTTGGTCTACCAGCGATTGGGAAGTTTTGAACAGTCCGCGAAACGACTGCAGCTCGATCGGCGGACGGTGCGGGCCAAAGTGGATGGCCGCGGTTGAGTTCCGTCCGGTAATCGAAGAGGCTGGAGTGAATATCAGTCCTGTGACAAGTCAAGACTGACAAATTGAGACCGCCCGACGTTCATCGCTGGGTAAGGTGCCGCAATGGGATTGAGTTGATGCATTTCACACTGCACCCCCGCCGGTTGGTGGACTACCTGCGCGAAGAACGCCCTGTCCCGCATGCCGCAGACATGCTGCTGCGGGGGGCCCGGTCGGAAGTTCCGGTACTGCTGGGCAATCTGGGAACGCGGGTCGAGGGTCTGACGACCATCGAGGCGGCGCAACGCCTCGCCCAACAGGGGCCGAATGTGCTGCCGGGTCAGCGTCGCCCGGTGCCCTGCTGCTGTTGTGGCGCTCGGTGCGGAATCCCGTGGTGGTGTTGCTCGCCATCCTGTCGGCCATTTCCTTTGCCACGGGGGATATTCGCGCCGGCGGCATGATGGTCTTGATGATGGTGATTGGGGTGGGATTGAAGCTGTATCAGGAAGTGCGGGCTGAAAATGCGGCCGCCCGTCTGAAAGCGCTCATCTCCGTCAAGGCGACGGCCCGACGCGATGGTCGAAAGTGTGAGATTCCCGTGTCGCAGGTTGTGATTGGAGACGTGATCGAGTTGGTGGCGGGGGTCCTCATTCCCGCCGATGTGCGACTGCTTTCGACTCATGATTTGTTCGTGTCCCAGGGGGCGTTGACCGGGGAAAGCCTTCCGGTTGAGAAGTTCCCACCTGCGGGGAACAGACCACGCAGCCCCTCGAACTGCAGAATGTGGCCTTCCTGGGAAGCAGCGTCTCGAGTGGCACGGCCACTGCGGTCGTCCTCGCGACCGGTTCGGGGACGTTCCTGGGGGGAGTGGCCGAGTCCCTGTCGTTGGAGCATCCGGCCACGGCATTCGACGCGGGGATTGCCCGCTTTACCTGGCTCATGGTGGTGTTCACGCTGATCCTCGTGCCGCTGGTGTTCGTTATCAACGGGTGGACCAAGGGGAACTGGAGCGAGGCGTTTTTCTTCGCTGTGGCGGTGGCGGTGGGCTTGACTCCCGAGTGGTGCCCATGATTGAAACGGTGTGCCTGTCGCATGGTGCTCTGGTTCTTTCCCGGAAACAGGTGATCGTCAAACGAATCAGCGCCATCCAAAACCTGGGGGCGATGGATGTGCTGTGCACCGACAAGACGGGAACCCTGACCCAAGACCGGGTGATTCTCGAGCGTTACTGCGATGTGGAACTGCGCAGTGATCCCGAGATCCTGCGGTTGGCCTATCTCAACAGTCACTTTCAGACCGGATTGCGCAGTGTGCTGGATCAGGCGGTCCTGGCCCACACCGAACAACACTCTCCCGGGCGGATCGACGAGTTCTTCAAGGTCGATGAGATTCCGTTTGATTTCCAGCGGCGTGTGATGTCGGTGGTGGTGCGGACTCCAGAAGGAATCGACCGGTTGATCTGTAAGGGTGCTCCCGAGGCGGTCTTCACCCGTTGCACACACTATGCCCGGGACGGCGAGGTGCAGCCGTTCGACCAGAGTCATCTGAAGGAACTGCGGCCCGAATATGAGCGGCTGTCGGCCGATGGCTTTCGGGTCCTGGCGATCGCCACCCGCGAGACGGCACCCCGCGAACTGCCGGGGAGGGAGGCCAGCGCCTGGTCCCCCCACGATGAGGCCGGGCTGACTCTGCGCGGGTATGTCGCCTTTCTGGATCCCCCCAAGGAGTCGGCGGCGAGTGCTTTGGAGGCGCTGCGGCGGGACGGTATCGAGGTCAAGGTATTGACTGGAGACAACGAACTGGTGGCTCGCAAGGTGTGCCGGGACGTCGGTTTGCCGGTCCCGCGGACCATGCTGGGAAGCGACATGGACGCGCTCGACCCCGCGGAACTCGCCGAGCGTGTGAGGGAGACCACATTGTTCGCCCGGGTCTCTCCCCTGCACAAGCAGCGGATCATTGAGGTGTTGAGAGCCCAGGGGCACGTGGTCGGTTTTCTGGGAGATGGCATCAACGACGCACCGGCGCTGCATGCCGCCGATCTGGGCATCAGCGTTGATTCGGCCGTCGATGTGGCGAAGGCGACGGCCGACATGATCCTGCTGGAGAAATCGTTGCTGGTTCTCTCAGCGGGGGTCATTGAGGGGCGGAAGGTGTTCGCCAATATCCTCAAATACGTGCGGATGGGTGCCAGCAGCAACTTTGGCAACATGCTGAGCGTGGTGGGGGCCAGCGCGCTGGTCCCGTTCCTGCCGATGGCCCCGGTACAGATTCTCGCCAACAACCTGTTGTACGACCTGAGCCAGACCGCGATTCCCACTGACGAGGTCGATGTAGAATTGATCGAGAAGCACCCGCCCATGGGACCTGCGAGAATTGACGCGGTTCATCCTCGCGGTAGGGCCGTGTTCTTCGGTGTTCGACTACACCACGTACCTGATGCTCTTGTATTGGTTCGGCTGTGCGGCGGTGGGTACTCCCGGGGAACGGGAACAGAGCCTGCGGGTCTTCCAGACCGGCTGGTTTGTGGAGAGTCTGCTGACCCAGACCCTGATCATCCACATCATCCGGACCAACAGGATACCGTTTCTGCAGAGCCATTCTTCGTGGCCTTTGGCGGTGATGTCGGTATGCGTGGCAGGAGTGGGCCTGGTGCTGCCCTACACCTCGCCGGGAACCTCCCTGGGGTTCACGGAGCTCCCCCCGGGGTACTGGGGATTCCTGGTCCTGACTCTGCTGGGTTACGCCCTGCTTACCCAGGGGGTGAAGGGTTGGCTGTTGCGGCGTGGTTGGATCTGAAGGTGATGGACGTGGGGTTTTCCCAGCTGTTTAGAATCGCCAGAGAAACTGGGTATAAAAGACCACCGCGTCGTTGTCGGGCAGGGAGACGTAATCGGTGTTGCGATAATCGGCCTGGAATCCCAACTGCACAGTTTTGGTGACATCCCAGAACAGGCTGGAGAACCAGGCGTCGTTGAGGGCGATGCCATCGGCGGCCAGATCGTCCCGAACTGGGGCATCCAGTCCGTATCCCGCGTGGACCACGACCCGGTCGTTGAGATAGTAAAACGCCTCAAGAAAGCCTCCTGATCCACGGACCGCCGAATAGGTCTTGGAGTTGAAGGTCTGGAAGATGTTGGCCGCATAATTTCCCAGACCCTGTCCGAGATATCCTTCACCGATGAAGCCAAACCGTTCGCTCACATTCCATTTGGCGTCGAGCGACAGGCCCCATACATCGATTGTACTGCGGATGACCGTTCCATCGTCAACATCTTCAATCGTGGCGATCAACTGGCTGTTGCGCAGTTGGCCCACCACCCCCGCGGCGGCCAGCTCCAGCGACCGTTCCTGGCGCCCCCCCGGATATTCCTCACGCGGGCCAAATCCCAGGGCGACACGGCCTTCGACGTTGGGCCAGCCGTTTGATTCGGTGGAGCGACGGTTGTTGTCGATCAGGATCGTGGTGGTGGGGTCACTGAGGGCGAATTGAAACGTCGTTTGGAAGTCATCACTCGGGCGGAAGAAGTGTTCGATGCGCGCCTGGCCCCGAAAGGTTCCCGAGTTGCCGGTCCCCCCCATCAGTGAAATCGGGATCACGACGGGATCGCGGGGGGCGAACAGGTCGGGCTGAAGGCCAATCGCGAACCGCCAGTCATCATTTTTGACATCGGCGAAGGCCACGACGGGAAGCAGGCCATAGGTGTCTGAAGTCAGACTCGAATTGGACAGGTATAGTTTCAGGAAGGCACCCGGAGTGAATCCTTCCGTCTCAGGCCCCGAGAACACTGCCTGGAAGTTGGTTTGCCGGGCATGCATCTCAAACGTGTTCGTGTTGTACCCAAATCCCGACGGAGGAAGCACGAACAACGGATTCCAGGGGACGAAGGTTCTCTCTGTTGCGGCGATTCCCACCAGGGAAATATTTCCCCCGAGGTTGAGTGTGCTGGTGTCATTGAACAGCGAGACCGTGTGCCCGGGGCCGGTGCGATCGGCAGGGGACTGGGCCGGAAACAGCGGCGTCACCGGTGGGCTTGAGGCGTGGGGCGAGCCGCTCGGGGCTGCCGACCAATCCAGAGATTCCTGGGATGCTGGATCCCAGGAACTCGCCTCTCCGGGCGCCTGGGGAGATCTCTCCTCGGATTCATCCCCGGAAATCATCGGAGGGAGCGTCTGTGCGCGGCTCGCAGACGGGAGGAGCGGCAAAAGACCAAGACACAAGGCAAACGTTCGAATCTGGCGGTACATGACCTGCTCTCGTATCCGGACCACAACGGGGCCAGCCAGACCCACAGCATGCGCCTGATACCAGCCCGGTTCAGGCCCGACAAGAGGAATTCCCGATTCTTCCTGTATGGGTCTGCCCAAATTGTCTGGCTTGCCCGTTTTGGCTCCCGGCTCGTCGCGCGACTGTTGTTGACTTTCAAATCGATTACGATCAGGGTGTTGGGTTTGGTGCGGAACTGCTTCCTTCGAGACGCTTCATGGATGCTTCTTTTCGACGCCGTACGTTTCTCTCGGCCTGCGGTCTCACTGTCCTGGGCCAATCCGGATTTCTGCCGGACTGGGCCCGGGCATTCGTGGAGGCGGCCGGGGAGAATCCACCTGCCGTGGTGCCGGTGGTGTTCGCCGACGAACTGGAACCACTGATCCGCGCGATCGAGCAGGTTCCCGCCGAGGGGGCCCTCGAATTGGCCGTGGCGCGGCTCAAAGGGGGAACCACTCCCCGTCAATTGCTGGCGTCAATCTTCCTGGCGGGAATTCGCAATGTGAATCCCCAACCCCCGGGCTTCAAGCTGCATTGTGTGTTTGCCGTTCAGGCGGCCCATCAGTTGAGTCTGGATGTCCCGCCAGGAGACCGGCTCTTGCCGCTGTTGTGGGCCCTGCGTGAATTCAAGAACTCGCAGGCCGAGGATTCCCGGCAGGGAAACTTTGTCCTGGGGCAGGTGCGGGAGGAGCTGCCTTCGCCCGAGCGGGCATGGCAGGAGCTGGATGAGGCGATGCGGTCATGGGATGAACCGCGGGCTGACCGGGCAATCGCGGCCGTGATCCGCAGCCGCGGGGCCCACGAGGTGATGGAGGGATTATGGCAATACGGAGCCCGCGACTACCGGAATATCGGACATAAGGCAATCTATCTCGCGAATGCCTACAGAACGCTCCAGGTGATCGGCTGGCGGCACGCCGAGCCGGTGCTGCGGTCGGTGATTTTGGGATTGCTCGATTTCAAGGACAAGGAAGTCAATGGTCATACATTTGACAGTCAGGAGTATCACGCCAACGTGGCTCGTGTAAGGCAGATTGGTCCACGGTTGCCGCCGGACTGGACGCGGGCGGAGGGGCTGCGGCCGGCGACGGTGGAGGTGCTGGAGATTCTGCGCAGCGGAGAGTACTCGCAGGCGATTGGCCGTTCGCTTGAACTGCTGCAGGGAGGCCAGGTGGGGGCGGGAGCGATTTGGGACGCGGCGCACCTGGCGGCGGGGGAACTGATGATGCGGCAGCCAGGAATCTATGGGATCCACACGGTGACATCCCTGAATGCCCTGCGGTACGCCTACGACCTGTCGGCCGATCGTCAGAACCGGCTGCTGCTGCTGCTGCAGGGACTGGCCTGGATGGGGCAGTTTGCGACCTTCATGGGGACGGCGGAGGGGGGCCTGGGACCCCAGCAGATCACCGCAGTTCCCGCCGTCGACATTCCAGCCCAATCGACCGACGCGCTGCAGTCCATTTTCGAAACCGTGGCGAAAGACCCTTCCGGGGCCGCTGCCCAAGCGCACGCTTACGCCAGCCGCGGCGGAGATCTCTCCGCATTCGCCTCCCTGGCGAAGGGGTTGGTGGTGCGGAAGCAGTCAGATGCGCACCACTACAAGTATTCGACGGCGGTGTTTGAGGATCTGGCCCTGGTTTCACCAGAGTGGCGTCCGCACCTGCTGGCCACTTCGGTGTATTACCTGCGAGGGCTGTCGGTCCCGGATGACCAGCCGCTGCACGCTCTGCGCGATCTGGGCTGAGTTCCTGCAAAGGTTTGCCCCCCGGCGATGATCCCGGTCAACGGCGGGCCGGCAGCGAGAGGGGGACTTCGGCGGCGGGGGCCGGAGGTGGTGTCAGAACGGCCGCTTTGCGAGTCGGCTCTCTGGCGGGGAACGGGATCACAATGGGCCCGTCCTCATTTTCATCGAGATTCCGCGCCTCCCAGGCCCGGACCTTCTTGCGTGCGGCGTTCACCAGCCGTTCGTAATTGGCGAGACGGACCGATCGGGAGGCGGCGGGCGTCAGCGCTTTCCAGAGCGGCTGATAGTCTTCGTAACATTTCAGGTAAGCCTCCTGCGACTTGGGCGCGACCGAATCGGTGCCGAACAGGAACCGGGTGGGATGGCGGTTGATGAGCTGGCTCCAGGCCTGGATGGTCCCGTCGTCTTTGATGACCCACTTCGCCACTTCATCCCAGGAAATGTCGAAATAGACATGGTCGAGGGAATGGTCTTCACAGATGTCTGCGAGGAGTTCGACATGGGTTTTGGTCGGACCGACAAATCGCCCCAGCCCGGTATGGGCGTAGATGATGTTGACATCGGGATGTCGCGAGAACAGGTCCCGCAGATCGTCGATATGGGCGGGATGATCTCCCACTCCCCGCATCTCATTGATGTCGCAATGCAGAATCACCAGCAGCCCAACCTCGCCCGCGAAGGAGAGCAGTTCATTGATCGCCGGATTCTTCACGCTGGCGGCATGACCCGCGATCTTTGAGGTCACGAGTTCCTTGTGAATGGAAAACTCGCCAATCCCCACAAACACTCCCGGGAAGGTCAACAGCACCTGGCGGACGTGATCCCGGGCGTTCATGTCGGTGGGATTGAACCCTACGATGAAGGGATCAAAACGCTCGCGGTCGGTCTCATTCAGACGCAGGTACTGGCGGGCGATCATCGCGTCGACGAAGCTGTAGTAGTACATCTCGGACGTCGATTCGAGGTAATACCCCGGGCGGCGCTTGCCATTGAGGAAGTAATCCCATTTTTGTGTCAGCGGGATACCAAACAGGGCCACCCGGCCCACCTTGTCTCCCATCAACTCGAGCATCCGCCGGGTGCTGATCCCCTCGTGCACGTAGTTGGTCAGATGAAAGTGACTGTCATGAAACAGTGGCTCAGCGGTCTCGGTCGGGGGCTCAGCCGACTGGGCGAAGAGATGCGGCATCAGGCTGCTCGCGAGCAACAGCGCTGAGAACAAGGCAGTCAAACGAGGGCGAACTGCGGCAGTGAAGAACATCGGAGCTATGGATCGGGAGCAGGAGACCGCGCTCGTCGGCGGCCAAAAGTCAGAAATCCCCGTTCGGAAAGAGGATCTTCCCGTAGTGTATCTGTCGGGGGGAGGGGGTGTTCAATCCACCCGCCGGGCCCAGCCCCTGGAAACTTTCCCCCCAGGGCGCTGGGTGCAAAGCCTCGCCAGCCACAGAATACGGCCCAAACCCGGGAGCCGCGACTGCGGCATCGCGATGGAACGGGAGGAAGTCCAGCGGGCGTCAGACCGAGGCTGGCATGAACCAGCCCGGGGGCAGGACCGCCTCTTTGGAGACCACCACGATTCCATCGCGGATGATCACATCCTCTTCTTCCCCGTAATCCTGAATGTTCTGGGGATTGCGGATCCGGGCTCCTGCCCCAATTCGGCAGTTCTTGTCGACAATCGTCCCCTCGATGATCGAGGCGTCACCGATTCCGATGGAGGGGCGATTGGCGGTCTGGTCGGCGAGGATTTCCTCCTGCGTCTGGAAATCGTCAGCACCCATCAGGATCGAGTTGCGGATCACCACGTTCTTGCCGATCTGACAGCGCACACCAATCACGCTGTTTTCAATGATCGATCCTTCACCAATGCGGCACCCGTCTGCGACAATGCTGTTGGAAACCGAGACACGGCTGTACTGCGAGGGGGGCAGGAACCGCAACCTGCTGTAGATGGGAGCGCTCGGTGAGATCAATTGGAACGGTGGATGCGCCGACGCCAACTGCAGATTGGCCTCATAGAACGCCCTGATGGTTCCAATGTCTTCCCAGTATCCGTCGAACAGATGCAGTTGAACATGCCGCGAGCGCAGCGCGGCGGGGAAGACTTCCTTGCCGAAATCCTGGTATTCATGCTGCGTCAGCGTTTCGACCAGGGTGTCCCGGTTGAAGAGGTAAATGCCCATGCTGGCGAGGCAGTCTCGGCCCCGGCTTTCGATGCCATGCTGGTCGATCCAGGCGGGCTCCGTCCGGACAGACTGCAAGTCGGCGGTCGTGCGCGGTTTCTCGACGAATCCCTGCACCCGACCGGTGTCATCCGCCTTCATGATGCCAAATGACGATGCCTGTTTCCGGTCAACCGGGAGCGCCGCAATGGTGACCTGCGCCTTGGATTGCTGGTGCGTGCGGATCATTTCGCGGAAATTCATCCGGTACAACTGATCCCCGGAGAGAATGAGGACGTAGTCGATCCCTGGGGCCTCGATTCGCTTGATGTTCTGGCGGACCGCGTCCGCCGTGCCCTGGTACCAGTCACTGCGATTGATGGTCTGCTGGGCCGCCAGCACCTCGACAAATCCGCCGCCAAACAAGTCAAACTTGTACGCCTGGTTGATGTGGCGGTTGAGGCTCACGGAGTTGAACTGCGTGAGTACATAAATCCGGTTCAGCCCGCTGTTGAGGCAGTTGGATATGGGGATATCGATGAGGCGGTATTTCCCCGCCAGCGGAACAGCCGGTTTCGAACGCAGCTTGGTGAGGGGAAAGAGGCGGGTTCCTTTGCCGCCACCGAGAATCAAAGTGATGATGTTGGTCATTGCAGGTCGGGTGGTCGCACGGCTGGAAGAGGCTCTTGGCCGCGCGAATCCTAGCGAAATCCACAGAATCGCTGAAGCCCGCAATCCCAAAACGCCGGATCCGTTTGCACCGTCACAGTTCGCCTCATCCGCAACGGCTGTGTATCCGATACATCAACATGCACCATTGGGTGTGTCTCACTCCCCGGGGTTGGCACATCCGTACATCCTGGATCTCACCGACTGTTGAACGTGCCCTCCCCACGCTTTCGGCTTTCATTCTGCTGCGTGACGGTTCTGCTCTTGCTGACGGGAGCGGGCTGCAGTCGGCGCGCCTGGCGGGAACGAGCCGACCGCGACTCGTACTGTCTGCTGGAGGACCGTCTGGGATCGACCCCCTGGGGTGCGGAGCCCGGGTTTGACCTGACTCCCGATCCCCGTTCGCGGCTGTTCGATCCGGCCGACCCCGACTGCGAACCGCTGCCGGATCCTGAACCCAGGCTGTACGGGTATTCTCTACCCCCCTTGGAGTCGGATTTCGAGGAGGGGGAGACTCGAGCGGGAGACGCGCGACGGTCTGCGGGCCCAGGAGAATCGAAGGCTCCCGAGACCAATTCTTCCGACCTGCCGCAACTGCCCCCTCCTCCCCAACCGGAGGAGGGCCCCGACCCCCTGCTTCTGAAGGGGGCGGGGAAGGCCCCCATTCGTACCAAATCCGCACGGGATTCCCGGCAGGCAGGCCCGTCGCCGATGTCTGCTGGTCAGCGGGACCAAATTGTGCTTGTTCAGGCTTTGCAGGACGCCCCAGAAAGCCCAGAAGTCACCCCGGCGGAACTCGACCGGCCCCGGACCACGCAGCCCGAGTCTCCCCTGAACATCGTTCGGCCCGAGAGCTGGAACGCACTTCCCGAATCGGTCCGATTTCGGATGGTGGAATTCAGGCAACTTGCGCAGGTGTACGCGCGGAGTTTCGTGGGAGTCGACACCGCGGTTCCGGAATCGCAGTCGAAGGGGCTGACCCTCGAGAACATCGTCGAGCTGGGATTGCTCAATAGCCGCGAACTGCAGACCCAGAAAGAAAACCTCTACAAGGCGGCTCTGGCGGTCTCGCTGGAGCAGTTCGCCTACTTCCTGAAATTCACTCCATTTGGCAACGGCGGGGATGTGCTTTACCGACGGTTGAATACCGATGGAAAGTATGTTTCGGAACTGCACACGACGGCGAATGCCGAGGTTGACCGGCTGCTGGTGACCGGGGGAACTTTCGTCGGCCGGTTCGCCAACAACGTGATTCTGACCTTCAACGGTCCCAATGGCTTCGCCTCGGACGTCTCCTCGCAGTTGCTGTTTGATCTCAGCCAGCCGTTATTTCAGCGGGACATTCGTTTTGAGCCGTTGACACGGGCGGAACGCAACCTGGTCTACGCGGCCCGCAGCTACCTGAGGTACCGGCGGACATATTTCGTACAGCTGGCGACGTCGTACTACGCGAGCCTGCGGCTCTACCGGCAGATTGCGATTGAATCGCAGAACTACTTCTCACTCTCGGGCGCTCATCAGCAGGCGTTGGTGGAACTGGAGGCGGGGTTGCGTTCGCGCATCCAGGCGGAACAGATCGAACAGAACATGCTGGCCGGACGCAGCCGGTTGATTACGGCGGGAGTGAATCTCGAGCGAGCCCTCGACCGTCTCAAAATCGATATGGGACTTCCTCCCGAACTGCCCCTGAGAATCGATCTGACCGAACTGGAGGATGTGACCGCGCGGGACGAAACAGCGGTCGCGGCCGAAGCGGTCCGCCGGACGCGGGCCCGCCTGCTTGAGGAACGGACAGGCGACTCTCCGCAGACTTCGCTGCTGATCAACGCGGCGGTGGTGTTGCAGCAGCGGATCGCCCAGTGGCAGAAGACCCGTGCGGGATCTCCCGGAGATGTTGTGTTCGCGGAACTGGAGGAATTGGGCTCGCAACTGGCGCTGGCGGACGCCCAGTTGGCGGTGGAAGCCCAGCGCCGCGGACTTCGCGACATCGAGGCGTCACCGGAACCAGCGGCCATTCGTCTGGTGCAGCGGCGGTTGGAGCTGCTGTCGGCCCTGGGCCGTCAGATCACGCAGCATCTTGATCTGGCCCGGGTGAAAGTGGGCGAGACCCAGCAGTCGACCGGACTCTCGGGAGAGTCGGAAGAATTCGCCGTCGAACTGGAGCGTCTGCAGGCTGAACTCGCCTCCGTGCTGGATGCCGCCCGGGTCGAGAAGATCCCGGAACTCGAACAGGCGACGGCCCAATTGCTGACGTTGGGAGAAAACCTGCTGGACCGGGTGGATGACCTCGAGGGGGCGGGGTCTCTGGGCGAGACCGAAGTGGCCCGCCAGGCACGGCTGGTGGAACTGGTGGACCAGGTGCTGGGGCCCGCCGAGAAGCTGCTGGCGGACGAGTCGACCAAGTTGACTCCGGTCGAGATCGAGTTAGACGACGCGATGCTGACAGGGCTGGTATTGCGTCTCGACCTGATGAATCGGCGGGGGGAACTGGCGGACGCCCGGCGGTTGGCCAAGCTGGCCGCCGACGATCTGCGATCGGTTCTGAACCTGCAGGCGACCCAGGTGGTCAGCAACAACGTGCTGGAGCCGGCGGGTTGGAATTTCGACAATGCCCGCAGTGACGTTCGGTTGACCCTCGATTTGCCCTTGAATCGCCAGCAACAGCGGAATGTCTATCGCAATGCCCTGATCAATTACCAGGCGAGTCGGCGGGCCGTGATGCAGCAGGAAGACACGATCAAGCTGGCGATTCGCGATGATCTGCGAAACCTGGCGCTCGCCCGCGAGCAGTATCAGATTGGCATCGCGAGTGCCGCGCTGGCGAATGAGCGGGTCAGCAGCACCCAGTTGGAGCTGGCTTTGGGGTTCCCCGGGGTAGCCGCCCGCGACTTCCTGGAAGCCCAGGATGCGTTTCGGCTGGCGGTCAGCGGAGTGGCCGACAATCATCTGGGGTACATCATCAACCGGATCCAGTTTTTCCTCGACATTGAAGAACTGCAACTCGACGAGCGCGGATTCTGGCCGGGGGTTCGCGACGAACAACTGCAGCCTGTTCCGGAGTATTTCCTGAACCCGATCAACGGTGCCCCATACGGCACACTTCCGTCCTATCCTTGGTATTCGCACGAGTTGCGATGCCTGTTCCCGGATGAGTAAGTCTCCGCGAAGCGGGGCGAGGTTCCCCGGGAACCGCGCCCCTTCGCGGCTACACGCCGGCGGTCGTTGATTCGGGGGGGGGCCTTGTGAGGAGAGGGGAATTCCTGGGCGGGGCGGAGGGGGGGAAGGGGCGCTCACGATTGGTCGTCACCGGGGCGTGCAGTCGCTACGATGCGGCAACGCTCGAGGGACCCCATGAAAGACGCCGCTGCTTCGCCCACCCAACCAGAGCTTCCCACCACCTGCCTGCCTCCCTGGGAGGTGGCCGATCTGCCAGAGCCCAAAACTCTCTCGTGGAGGGAGTGGTACCGCTTCATCGGGCCTGGCCTGGTGATGATGGGGATCCAGATTGGGGGTGGGGAATGGCTGTTTGGTCCAGACATCACCGCCCGCTATGGGGGGGGCTTGATGTGGATCGCCACGATCGCGATCGTGGCGCAGGTTTTTTACAACATTGAGTGTGGCCGCTATGCCCTCTACTGCGGCGAGCCGGTCTTTACCGGTTTTATGCGGACCCGCCCTGGCCCGATGTTTTGGGTGGGAGTGATCCTGCTGTTGAATTTCGCCGCACTGATTCCGGGATTGTCGACCCATGGAGCGGCGATTTTTTCGGCGTTGTGGCTGGGACATCCCCCCGAGGCCGACGACAAAGGGTTTGTCACGCTGGTGGCCTTCCTCTTTCTGTTGGGAATTTCGTTGCCGATTTTCCTGGGGGGGAAGATTTACAACATGCTGCAGGCGGTGATGACGGTCAAGGTGTTCGCCGTGCTGAGCTTTTGTCTGATCATGGGGTTGTTCTGGGTGGATCCCGCCAACTGGTGGCAGGTCTTCAGTGGGTTTGTGCGATTCGGCGAATTGCCAACCACCAATGCCGCTGGCGAAGAAGTCATGGTGAATTACCTGACCAACTGGTGGCAGGGGGCTGAGTTGCCTGCCCTGGCCCTGGGAAACATTGCCCTGATTGGGGGCTTCGCGGGGTACGCTGGTGGTGGGGGATTGGGGAACGCCACCTACAGCAATTTCGTGCGGGACAAGGGTTGGGGTATGGGGAGTCTGGTGGGGGCCATCCCCAGTGCTGTCGGAGGGACGCATGTCTCGCTGAGTCATCTGGGAACCATCTTTCCCATCACCGACGAGAATCTCAGGCGTTGGCGCGGCTGGTGGCGGTATGTGCTGACAGATCAGTTGCTGGTCTGGACTCCGGGCTGCTTTATGGGGATGGCACTGCCGGCACTGCTGTCGATGCAGTTCGCCAAATACTCGGATCTGAAGGGGAAAAACCTCGAATGGGCGCAGGCGCTGATCACCGCCGACGGGATCCGGCATGATCCGCGATTTGGCCCCGGTTTGTCGGGAGCGCTGTGGATGATCACGCTGGTGGTCGGTCTGCTGGTGATGTTGCCCAGCCAGATGTCGATTATCGACGACTTCAGTCGGCGCTGGACCGACATTCTCTGGTCGGGGGTGTCCCGGATCCGGGATTCCCTGCATGGAAACCAGGTGCGGCGGATCTACTACGGCATTCTGATCGGTTACGTCACCTGGTCGCTGATCTGCTTCTGGGCCTTCAGTGTCTACGGCAGTCCGAAGCTGATGACCATTGTCATCGCCAATCTCAACAATGTGGCGATTGGAGTGACCAGCTTCCATTTATTGCACATCAATCGCACGCTATTGCCCCCCGCCCTGCGTCCCCGCTGGTACCAGCAACTCGGCCTGCTGGCCTGTGGCTTGTTCTATGTCGGACTCTCGCTGGTGGTCTTTTTCACCAAGCAGTTGCCCGACCTGCGGGCCTGGTGGCAGGCGACATTCGGTTGAACGGCGCAACGACATCGGCGGTGTGATCCTACAGATCCTTCATTCCCCAGAGACTGACTTCGGGAGTTTGTAAAAATGGCGGCGGACATGTTCAATCTCACCGGCCGGGTGGCTGTCGTGACCGGTGCGGCCAGTGGAATGGGGCGGGCGATGTCTCTGGCCCTCTGCGAAGCGGGGGCCCGGGTGTTAATGCTCGATATCAATGCCGAAGGGGTGGCCCGCACGGCGGCCGAGGCGCTGGCGGCGGGGGGGCAGGCGGAAGGAGCGGTCTGCGATATGACCAGGTTCGCCGCTATTGACGAACTGTTCGCACGGATCGACCGCGACTACGGCCGGATCGACTTCCTGGGAAACATCGCCGGTGAAGCAGTGCGCGGACGCCCGGAGGAGATTTCGCTGGCCGACGTGCAGTCGACCATCCACAACCTGGTGATCAGCCGATTCTACTGCACCCAGCAGGCAGGACGGCGGATGCTGCAGCAGGGGCGGGGAAGCATTGTGAGTATTGGATCGCTGGCCAGCATTACCGCCTTGGGCCGGGGACACATCGCCTACAGCATGGGGATGGGGGCGGTGGTGCAGATGACCCGGGAACTGAGCACCGAATGGTCGGCCCGGGGGGTGCGGGTCAACGCCATTCTTCCGGCGCAGGTGGTCAATCCGGGGCTCGAGAAGCGGATGGCGGAGGATCCCACTTTGAAGGACCGGTTCCTGAGCGGTATTCCCGCGGGACGGCTGGGACGTCCCGACGACATTCGCGGCCTGGCGGTCTTTCTCGCATCGGATGCCTCGTCCTGGATCACCGGAGCGATTATCCCGATGGACGGGGGCAACCTGGCCTGCAACGCCGGGGCCACAATGGGGGAACACTGGGTCCTGTAAAGAGGGACTGCGACGAGCCCGCAATGCGGTTTGGCGGCGTGCAGGCAACCCGGCGGGAGTTCGTTCCCCGATTGCAGCCGGTCTGTCAGCCGATCAGGTCGTGGATGACCTGACCATGAACGTCGGTCAGCCGGAAGTCCCGACCAGCGTGCCGGTAGGTCAGCCGTTCGTGGTCGAAGCCCAGCAGGTGCAGCAGGGTCGCGTGCAGGTCATGCACGTGGACTTTGTGCTCCACGGCGGCGAAACCGAATTCATCGGTCGCTCCATGCACATGGCCCCCCCGGGCTCCGCCGCCTGCCAGCCACATCGAGAAGCCGTAGTGGTTGTGGTCTCTCCCCGAGAGTTCTGGAAGTTCCGCGACTGGGGTCCGGCCGAACTCGCCCCCCCAGAAGACCAGGGTGCTGTCGAACAGCCCCCGTTGCTTGAGGTCGGTGAGGAACGCGGCGATGGCGACATCCCATTCCCCGGCCAGCCGTTTGTGATCGGCAGCGAGATTGCTGTGATTGTCCCAGGGTTGTCCCGCGCCGCTATAGAGCTGAATGAATCGGACGCCGCGTTCCAGCAGCCGCCGGGTCATCAGCAACTGCCGTCCAATCGGGCCCGAGCCATACGCTTCGCGAACTGGTTCCGGTTCGCGGGAGATGTCGAATACCTCCTCCGCTTCGGTCTGCATTCGGTACGCCAGTTCAAAAGACTGGATGCGGGCTTCGAGTTGAGGATCGCCGGGGCGGTCCGCCTGGTGGCGGCTGTTCATCCGGCGGACGACATCCAGTTGGCGGGCCTGCTGGTCCATTGTGAGCCCCGGATTACGGATGTTTTCGATCAGCTTTTGCACATCGGTGTGTTGGCTGTCTATGTAGGTGCCCTGAAAGGCCCCCGGGAGGAATCCAGATCGCCAATTGAGGGCCCCCGTCACGGGCAGTCCGCCCGGACACATGGCGATAAATCCCGGAAGGTTCTGGTTCTCCGAGCCGAGTCCATAGGTGACCCATGAGCCCATGGCGGGACGGGGCATCCGCCCTTCGCCGCAGTTCATCAGCCACAACGAAGGTTCGTGATTGGGGACATCGGCATACATCGACCGGATGATGCACATGTCGTCAATGTGTGCCTGTGCCGTACGGGCGAACAACTCGCTGACCTCGATTCCACTCTGCCCATATTTCTGGAAAGAAAAGGGGGACTGCAGCGCACCGCTGGTCTTCCGCTCGGTCCGCAGATTGGGATTGGGAAGGGGCTGGCCGTGGTATTTCGCCAGGGCTGGCTTGGGATCGAACGTGTCGACCTGCGAAGGGCCCCCATTCATAAACAGATGGACCACTCGCTGGGCCCGGGGGATAAACTGGGGAGGTCGGGGGGCGAGCGGCAGGGGGGCGGCGAGTGGGGCCGCCCGCAGGTTGTCCCCCGTCGAGAGCAGGGCAGCCAAGCCAAGCAGCCCAAATCCCTGCCCCGTTTGACGCAGCAGTTCTCTCCGGGAAGGAATTGAGCGCATGGAGGAAGTCTCTTCAGTCATCGTCGGCTCCGCAGGTTCCGAGCGCGATGGGATATGGTCGTGGATTGAAGATGATAGCGAGAATCAGCCGGTTTTGACTCGCAGACCAAATGGGAAGTCGATGGAGTCGAAATCGGGGGGGGTTGGAATGGTGGGATTAATCGGTAGAACCCGTTTCCGGGAGCGGCGGTATGGGCCGGGAAATTCCCGGTTCCATGACAGGGGAGCCTGGCGCTGCTATGTTCACGTTAGAAAGTCTACTCTGCCCTGGTTGATCCAACCCGGCGGGGGGACCCGTCGGGTTCCGTTTCTCCAGCGTCGCATCGATGAGCCTTCTGCAAGTTCGCAATCTCCACAAGCGTTACGGAGACTTTGTTGCGCTGCACGATGTGAGCTTCGAAGTTGATCGGGGCGAAGTGCTGGGTTTCCTGGGGCCGAATGGGGCTGGCAAGACCACCGCCATGATGATTCTCGCCGGGCTGAAGACCAAAGACGGCGGCGAGGTGATCATCGATGGAAAACACCTCGAAGAGGATCCAGTCCATCTCAAGCGGTTGATGGGGGTTGTTCCCCAGGAACTTGCCATCTATCCGGACCTCACTGGAGAGGAAAATCTGGGCTTTTTTGGAAGCCTCTACGGTTATTCCGGAGCCGACTTGAAGCGACGGGTGGCCGAGGGGCTGGCGCGGGTCGGTTTGAGCGAATTCGCGACCCAGTATGTACGGGCCTATTCCGGGGGGATGAAACGGCGGTTGAATTTCGCCGTCGGAGTGTTGCACGAGCCGCAACTGGTGATTCTGGACGAACCGACCGTGGGGGTCGATCCCCAATCCCGCAGCCACCTTCTCGACTGCGTGCGCGATCTGGCTGAAAAGGGGGTGGGGATCATTTATTGCAGCCATTACATGGAAGAGATCGAGGCGATGTGCCGACGAGTCGCGATCTTTGACCATGGGAAGATACTGGCCTATGGCCCTCTGGATGAACTGCTCGACCGCAGCCGTCGCGATCTGGAACTGCTGGTGCAGGGCTGGACGCCGGCAATGGCTGAGCGGCTGGGAGAACGGGTGACCGTGGCGGAAGTTCGGGGAGACTCGGCGGTGGTGACCATTCCGCGGGTTGATGGGGCCGCGGGGACCAATCTGACGCAGCGGTTGTCTGAGGTCATCGCCCAGGTCCAGGCGGGAGCGGGGCAATTGAGCCAGATCCACACCAAGGAATACACGCTGGAGCGGATGTTCCTTGAGAAGACGGGTCGCAGACTGAGAGACTGATCGTGCAGGACGCGTGGTACATCACACTCAAGGATCTCCGGCTGCTGTGGCGCGACCAGCGCACGCTGGCCATTCTGCTGCTGTTGCCCCTGATCTTCATCACGATTCTGGGGACCTCGACAGGGCAGCTTTTCAGCACCAAACAGAAGGCCCAGCGGATCAAGGTGGGGGTGGTCGACTACGACAAGAAAGAGTTCTCACAACTCATTCTCAGTGAGGTTGAGAAGCTGGGGGCGTTGGATATTCAGGAATTTGAAGACATTGTCGCAGCCCGCAAGCGGATGGAGCAGGGGGATTTCGACGTCACGGTCTTCATCGGTCCTGAGTACACTGAGCGAATCAATAATCTGCGGTTGGGAGACCTGCTGGCCCGGAAGGGCCGGCTGAAAGATGAGCTCGACAGCCTGAATGTGAAGGTCGAGTCGAGCGCCTACTTCGCAAATGCCAAACAGGTGGTTGAAAAGCTGATCTTCGGATTCGCCTACAAGTCGTTCGTACCGGCGATCATGAAACGCGACAGCCAGAAGTTGGCGATGACCCTGATTCGGGCGGCGAACAAGATCGACCGCGAGGCGGAAGAGGCCGAGCAGATGGTCCAGGAAGCGGGTCAGGAATTGACAGAAATCGCCGCCCAGGGCCCCGCCAGTCCCCTGACCGAACAGAATTTCGTCTACCAGATCATCGTTCCCTCGTACACGGTGATGTTCGTGTTTTTCATCGTCCTCCTGATGGCCCGGTCGATGATCGAGGAACGCGATTTGGGGACTCTCGCCCGGCTGCGGATGTCTCCCGCCTCCGAGGCCTGGACGATCGTCGGCAAAACCGTTCCCTTCCTTATCGTCTCGATTGTGCAGACGATGCTGCTGTTCATCGCGGGAAAACTCTTCTTCGCGATGTCCTGGGGTGTCAAGCCGTGGTTCCTGTTGCCGGTGATTGTCTGCACTTCGATGTCGGCAGTGGGCCTGGGGCTGTTGGTGGCCACGACGGCGCGGACCGATGCCCAAGTGTCGGCGTACGGTAACTTTTTGGTGCTGACGATGGCGGGGCTGAGCGGCTGCCTGATGCCTCGTGCCTGGCAGCCCGAATTGATGCAGAAAATCGGCCTCGTCACTCCGCATGCCTGGTCACTGATCGCCTACGACCAGTTGCTCACCAAACAGTATCCCGAAATCGACCAGGTGGCCCGCTGCTGCGGAATGCTGTTGGTCTTCGCCGCGATCTTCTTCAGCCTGGGTTGGTGGCGATTCAAGTCGCTGCGCTAGCCTGGAGAAACGGCTCGCAGGTGATGCAGCCAGAGAATCGCTGTTAGCGAAGCCGTTGGATGTGGCTTTCCGGGGCCGTGGGTTGGACCGCTCGCTCGATTCGTTCCGCGTGGGTTCACGACCCATCAAGGGAGCGTCTGTCTGACAGCGCTTGACCGGACATGTAATTCCGTGGGGGCGGGAAAAAAGACACCCCGCTCAACAGCGGGGTGTCTTCTGTTGTTGCAGTGGGAGCGCGGCCGCCAGAATCCCGTTGGCGGATTTACGAATTGAACAAGACGGTCGAGAGATAGCGTTCGCCGGAATCGGGGAGGACCGTCACAATGGTTTTGCCGGCCGACTCGGGGCGGGCTGCGACCTTCAGGGCGATGGCCATGGCAGCACCACAGCTGATGCCGCAGGTGATCCCTTCTTCCTTCGACAGCCGACGGGCCGTTTCGACCGCTTCGTCATCGGTGACGGTCATGATTTCATCGATCAGTGTGCGATCGAGAACGTCGGGAACAAATCCCGCACCGATCCCCTGGATCTTGTGGCGTCCCGGGGGATTGCCTGACAGCACAGCGCTTTCGGCAGGTTCAACGGCCACGGTGTGCAGCTTTTGCCCCCGCACCTGCTTGAAGTAGCGCGAGACGCCGGTGATGGTCCCCCCGGTGCCTACGCCACCCACGAAGATATCGACCTTCCCTTCTGTGTCGTTCCAGATTTCGGGACCGGTCGTCTTGACGTGGATTTCCGGATTGGCCGGGTTTTTGAACTGTTGGGGCATGAAATACTCGGCCTGCGCGGCGAGTTCCTCGGCCCGGGAAATGGCACCCCGCATCCCCTCGGTTCCCGGCGTGAGGATCAAATCGGCCCCGAATGATTTCAGCATCATCCGACGCTCGACTGACATGGTTTCTGGCATCGTCAGTGTCAGAGGATATCCGCGGGCAGCGCAGACAAATGCGAGAGCAATGCCCGTGTTGCCGCTTGTCGGCTCCACGACCCGCATGCCGGGTTTCAAGACTCCCCGTTTCTCGGCATCCCAGATCATGGCGGCGCCAATCCGGCATTTGACCGAGTAGGCAGGATTGCGGCCTTCGATCTTCGCCAACACCTGGGATTTGAATCCCTTGGTGAGGCGGTTGATGCGGACCAGCGGGGTCCGACCAATGGTCTCGGCGTTGTCTTGGAAGATGCCCATGGGCGCTTTCTCCGTAAAGATCCAGCCCGTCGCCGTCCAGCGTGCGAGCCAGCAGGTCGTCTTGGCAAACGTTCGCTGGATTATTGTGGAAACAGGTGGTGGGGGCAACACCGGTCTGAAACTGCGCCGCTGACCGCTGCGACCCGGATGGGCCCCCGCTGCGGGTCACGTTTGCCACGACCTCGAATCGATTGGCGTTTGGGAGGCACGCAGCCGGTTGCTTGACCCAACGCCGACGCCCCAGCCGAAAGTTCCGGACTGGGGCGTTTGAAGGACGCAAGGATGATCAATCTTCCGCGGTCGCTCCCTCGGGTTTTCAGAGGAAGGACGACCCCGTCAGGAGCAGCCCATGCTGTTGCCGCAGTTGTGGCAAAGGTAGCAGTTGCCATTCCTCACGGTGATGGCACCGCAGTTGTCACAGGCTGGGGCATCAGCCTGGAACTGAACGAACTGCTTGCTGCGGATCTGGGGGCCATCCGCCAGAGGGAGAGTGGCCACAGCCTGATAGGTGGGAGCCGCCAAGTGGGCCGCCTGGGGCTCGTCACCTTCGTCGAGGTTGTCATCATCCTCGAGCATCGGTTCAACTGGCATCCGCCGCGGGGCATTCTGCTCGCGGAAACCGGGGATAAACTCCATTCCCGCCCAGCGGAAGATGTAGTCGGGGACGCTCTTGGCGTTGGGGATATCCTGGTTTCCAGTCCAGCCGGACGGTTCAAACCGCATGTGGCTGAACTTGTTGACCAGCGCTTCCAGCGGCACCCCGTATTGCAGAGCGAGCGAGGTCAGGGTGCCGATCGTGTCCATCAGGCCGCCGATCGTGCTTCCCTCCTTGGCCATGGTGATAAAGAGTTCGCCCGGCTTGCCATCTTCGAACAGACCAAAGGTGACGTAGCCTTCGTGACCTCCCACTGAGAACTTGTGGGTGACCGACCGGCGAGTCGAGGGGAGGTGCCGGCGGAACGGGGCGGGTGCCGCGGGGCTGGCGACGACTGCGGGGGCCACCACCACAGCGGGAGTCGCCGTGGTCTCGGCGGCCGTCGTCTCGGCCTTCTTTTTGCGATCGCTTTCCTTGGAGGTGGCCAGGGGCTGACTTCCCTTGGAATTGTCGCGGTAGATGGCCAGGGCTTTCAGACCCAGCTTCCATCCTTCGATGTAGGCCGCCTCAATGTCTTCAACCGTCGAGTCTTCCGGCATATTGACGGTTTTAGAGATGGCTCCCGACAAAAACGGCTGAGCAGCCGCCATCATCCCCACGTGCGCCCGCCAGTGGATCGAGCGGGACCCATTGCGGGCCTTGAAGGCACAGTCGAACACCGGCAGGTGCTCGGCCTTGAGCCCGGGGGCTCCCTCGATCGTGTCCTGCTTGTCGATGTGGGCCACCATCGCGTCGATCTGCGCCTGGTTGTAGCCCAGGGTCTCCAGGGCGTGGGGCACAGTCCGGTTGACGATCTTCATCATGCCACCACCGGCCAGTTGCTTGTACTTCACCAGTGCGATGTCTGGTTCGATGCCGGTCGTGTCGCAGTCCATCATGAAGGCGATGGTGCCAGTCGGTGCCAAGACGGTTGCCTGGGCATTCCGGTAGCCGAACTGACGGCCCGAAACCACGCATTCGTCCCACACCTCGGCGGCCGCATCCCGCAGGTATTGCGGACAGGCGGAGTGAATCTGCCGGGTCGAATCCCGGTGCATCTCCATGACGCGGAGCATGGGTTCGCGATTCTCGGCATACCCGGCAAAGGGGCCGATGTTCGAGGCGATCTCACTGGAAGTGAGGTACCCTTCGCCGGTGAGGAGTGCCGTCAGGGCCCCACAGATCCCGCGGCCTGCATCACTGTCGTAGGGGATGCCCATCGACATCAGCAGGCTGCCGAGATTAGCGTAGCCCAGTCCCAGCGGACGGTAGCGGTGACTGTTCTCGGCGATGGCCGGCGTGGGATAGCTGGCGTGATCGACAAGAATTTCCTGGGCAGTGATGAAGATCGACGCCGCCCGGCGGAACCGTTCCACGTCGAAGGTGCCGTCTTCCAGTTGGAACTTCTTGAGGTTCAAACTGGAGAGATTGCAGGCGGTGTCGTCCAGGAACATGTACTCACTGCAGGGATTGCTGGCATTGATGGGGCCACTGCGTGTGCAGGTGTGCCAGCGGTTGATGGTGGTGTGGTACTGGACCCCTGGGTCGCCGCAAAGCCAGGTTCCCTCGGCCATCTGGCGGATCAGATCGCGGGCACGGTACTCGGGACCAGGCCGCTGGGGATCGGTCACCCAGTGGGTCTTCCATGTGCCATCGGCCAGTACCGCCTGCATGAACTCATCGCTCAGGCGGACCGAAAGGTTGGCGTTCTGGAACATGATCGAGCCATACGCCTCACCGTTGAAGTTGGCGTCATACTCGCCGGAGGCGATCAGCGTGCGGGCCTTCTTCTCTTCCTTGGCCTTGCACTGGATAAAATCGAGGATGTCGGGATGCCAGTCCTTGAGACTCTGCATCTTGGCAGCGCGGCGGGTCTTGCCGCCGGACTTGACCACTGCGGCAATTTGATCGTAGACCCGCATGAAAGACAGGGGGCCCGAGGGGGTGCCGCCGCCCGAGAGCTTCTCTTTGGCACTGCGAATGGTGGAGAGATCGGTGCCGGTCCCCGAGCCAAACTTGAAGAGCATCGCCTCGCTCGTGGCGAGACGCATGATGTCCTCCATGTTGTCTTCAACCGACTGGATGAAGCAGGCGGAGGCTTGGGGATACTCGTATGAGGTTTCAGGCCGCTGGATCGAGCGGGTGACTGTATCCCAGCGATAATTGCCGCGGCTCCCCTTCACACCATATTGCTGGTACAGACCGACATTGAACCACACGGGCGAGTTGAAACAGCCGTGCTGATGGAGGCACAGCCAGGCAAGTTCCCGGTAGAAATTCTCACCATCCTGGGGAGAAGCGAAGTAGCCATCCTGAATACCCCAGTCGGCGATGGTCCGGGCAACCCGGTGAATGACCTGTCGGACGCTTTGTTCACGTTCCGCAGTGCCCGCCTCGCCGTAGAAATACTTGCTGACGACCACATTGGTCGCGAGGGCGCTCCAAGTTGCGGGAATTTCACAGTTCTTTTGTTCGAAGAGGACTTTCCCGTTCTCATCCTTGATTTGTGCAGACCGCAAATCCCATGCCACCGTGTCAAACGGGTCGGCTCCATCGGGACAGAAGTGCACTGGAACCTGCAGGCCGCGGGCGTTGTGGTTCGACTGGCCAGTTGGTCCAGAGCGATCGTGGACAGCGTTTCCTTGCTTCGTACGCATCGTGCGTTCCTGAAAGAGGTCCTGAGAGGGGGAGAGTCGCGTTGGGTGACCTTCGAATAAATCACCCTGTCCTCTGATCTGGACGGAATGCCAGTGAGGAGGAGAACTCGAGAAATGACATGCAATCCACAATCTGTTGGGGCTGGCTCTTGGTTGGCCCCAAGCAGTTGTGTGTCGGCTAGGCTGGGCATCTTAAACTGCGATCTTGAGTTGTCAAGCAGGCGGTCGCAACCAGCCTCGATTTCGGTTGTCTCGTGATTCCCTAACTTCGCGTGGCAGAAAGCTTTGGCCGTTTCCGAAAAATTAAGAATCGGTGGATTTCTTGAGGAAGATCCGGGGGGAGCGGAGGGGGGCCAGACGGGCTGGGTCGGACAAGGGGAAGAACGTGGCGATTCGGTAAAAAACGTTCGAAATTTTGGTGATTTCACTGGGAAATCCCCCATCAGCTTGTGAGGATTGTCGGGATTGGGAGGGGTAGTGCCGCCGATCACAGGCGAGTGTCCATTTTTTCCGATTTTCTCCCCGACCGCCCACCAATTTTCCCTAGTTTTCCTGATGCCACCCTCCGAAAACGTGCTGGTCTCCTTTCTGTTTGGCGGAGGTCTGGTCTTGGCCGCCGTGCTTTTCACCCGACATGCCATTTTGAAGGGAGGAGGAGGGCGAGGATTGCAGGTAAACCACCGCCCGTCCTCGCGTCGGGCGACCCGCCGACAAGCGCAGATCGTGGGGCTCTTGCTGGCCCTGGGGGGGTTGATCCCGCTGGGAGATTTGTGGCTGACCTGGCACCGCGATCCGCGTTGGTTCACGGTCTATGTGCTGGTCGTCCTGGGGCTCAGCCTGTGGCTGCTGGGATTGGGTGTCTGCGAGGCTTTGGCAGTTCTGACAACAGCGTCACGCCCAGTTCGGTCGGACAACCCGGATGGTTCCTCTGGGTGAGACATGACCCTCTTGAGCCCCTCCAACGCGAAGCCGCGGCGGCAGGCGACAATGGCCACCGGGTTCGCGACGGTTTCAAGCGTGCAATGAGCGGAAGGTGATCGGGTGGGATCCCCGGGGGCCTATGGCTTCGCGATCGCACAAGAGACGTCTGGTCGACAGTTGCTGTCGGCTCTGTCTCTTCGGAAAGAGACCCCAGAAAGAGCGGGTTGATCTCAGGAAGGTTCGTCCCCAGAAATCGTCAGTGCCGGGTCTTCCAGCTCTCTTCGTAACCGGCCCGGTCCAGCAACTTGTCCGAGGGGGGGCTCGAGAGACGAACTTTCATCAGCCAGCCTTTGCCAAATGGGTCGGTTGAGAGTTTGGTCAGATCGTCGCTGAGTTTCTGATTGACCTCGACGACCTCACCGGCAACGGGGCTGTAGAGATCGCTGGCCGCCTTCACGCTCTCCACCACCCCAAACACCTGACCCACCTGAAGTGTCTTTCCCAGTTTGGGCAATTCGATAAAGACCAGGTCGGTCAGAGCCTGAACGGCGAGGTCGGTGATCCCGACCGTGGCCACGTCACCCTCGACAGCAATCCATTCGTCAGAAGTCGAGTATCGCAGGTGCTGGGGATTCATGGTGAGCCTTGAGAGCGATGGCAACAGGGAAAGCGGGACCGACCCACACCGGTTCAGGGGCAGCCGGGAGCCTGGCCTGACGGACGGTTCATCGACTGCGATTCGTACTGGGATATCTTCTCCAGGCGCCGGGCGTGTCGGCCCGCTTCGAAATCGGTCGCCAACCAGATCTCGACCAGCCGGTTCATCACACGTTCTCCCAGCAGGTCTGCCGACAGGCAGAGAACGTTGGTGTCATTGTGCTGCCGACTGAGTCGCGCGGTCATTTCGTCGTGACAGGTACAGGCCCGAACCCCCGCGAACTTGTTCGCAGTGATCGCCATTCCAATCCCGGTTCCGCAGATCAGGATCCCGCGATGGGCCTGTCCCTGCGACACCAGCTGTGCCACTTTGGCAGCAAAGTCGGGGTAGTCGGCGCTTTCGGCCGAGTCGGTCCCGCAGTCGATTCCCTGGTGGCCCAGTTCATTCAGCAAACCGATCAGGCGGGCCTTCGTGTTGAAGCCCCGGTGGTCGCTGCCTACAGCAATGATCATGGTTGGTTCTCGGATTCAGCCTTCAGTCGGAAATTCTTCGAGGAGCCTGCGGAGATTCGACTCGATCTGCTCGGCACAGCGGCGATAGTCTTCAGGACCACCGCCAATCGGGTCCACCACATCGCCCCCATCCCGGGCCAGCAGTTCCACTCGCTCGGCCAGTTGGGGAAACTGCCTGACCACCAACTCACGATGCCCCCGGGTCATAGTGAAGACCCGGTCTGCCTGAGACAACAACTCGACGGTCAGGGGTTGACTCTCGTGACTACTCAGGTCGATGCCACGCTTCCGCATCTGCTCGATCGACTCATCGCTGGCGGGTTGTCCCAATCCAGCAGCCACCCCAGCCGAGGCAACCACAAAGCCCCGGTCGACCAATTCGTCGTCGGAGCAGTTTTGGCGCTCGCTCAGCAGCCGGCGAAACAGGGCTTCCGCCATGGGGCTCCGGCAGGTGTTTCCAGTGCAGACAAACAGGTACAGATTGCCAGCCAGTCGGTGAAGTGTCCGTGCGGGCACCACAGATTCTCGATGAAGGGTCCAAGTCGTATCGTCCACATGGACGACACTGGTTGGAAGAGTGTACCTCAACTCACCTGCATCGAGCAGTATCGAGCAAGCCTCCCCCGCCAGTTCAGCGAGATTCCGCGCCGAATCGCCCGTTCCTCTGATCGGTCGCTCGGCTGTCAGCACCAGGGGAGCCGGCAAAAGCCGCAGAATCGCGTTGAGGACATCGTGCCCCGCGAGCCGGAAACCGAGGGAGCGGGACATTTCCAGGGATTCGACGACTTCGCCAGGAAGCGCCTGAGTCAAGCCACCAATCGCGGGGGGATGAAATCGCAGAGTGACCGGTCCAGGCCAGAAACGTCGGAGCAATTTGCGCCCCAGCGGCGAAGCCCGGGGCAGATAGTCGAGCGCCTCCGCCGACGATTTGACCGCCAGCAGAGGCGGTTCCTGCGACCACTGATGAGACAGCTTCGCCAGCCGGAGTGCCGCCGGCGAAAGCAAATAGGCCGCTGCCACATATTGTGTCTCAGTGGGCAGGCCCAAAATCTGCCCCTCGACCAAACGTTGGACGGCGTCATGGACGAGATCCCGAGGATCATCACACCGCAACAGGTCGAAAACTGGGGGAGGAGAGGGCATCGAATCCAGCCCGGAGAGTTCGGGAAGCCAGGAATTGCCGCTGTTTTGC